>ENA-OUQP01000163-OUQP01000163.1-human-gut-metagenome-genome-assembly--contig:-NODE-163-length-69152-cov-6.793609_pt1 | contig 69152 bp, 56 predicted proteins | sample MGYA00237951_ERZ548836 | MGnify/ENA primary metagenome ERZ548836 (study PRJEB26490, sample SAMN05194702) | human gut metagenome | biome: terrestrial biome; feature: human-associated habitat; material...
TTCTCTTTCCGAAGAGAATACCCCCTTTAGATCCCCCAGAGAAAGGCGAGGGGAGTCCCCCTCGACCCCCGCATTGGCAGTCGGGCGCTTGAAGCGCTGCGCAGCCTGCGGAATCGGGTGCCTGCCAAGTAATGTATCTAAACGATTTGGTTTGCTCCTATTTTCGCTGCCGCTCTGCCTGCGATTCGGCAGCCTTACGCAATTTCCGCCTACTTCAGATGTTATCGGCCTTGCAGGTGCCTACCGAGGCGGCATTGCTGCGCTCGCCGCTCGAGGCTGCGCCTTGTTCAGTCCTCTGCTGTAATATAGATCTCTTCTGCCTTTTGTTGGGCGGCGATAAGGGTTGCTCTTGCATCGCCGTAGTTCTGTGATTCCATTTGTTCAAGTGCATCGGTCACTGCGTTAAATAGCGTAGTATACATTTTCTGATAGTCCGTCATTATTAAGCCCCTCCTTAACTCTTTTCGGTTATTTTAACTCAAAAGGGTTAATCTTTTCAAGAGAAAATCGCTATTCTTTATGAAAAGAAAGCGGGGTGATCGTAATGACAGTAGGTGAAGCCGTGCGGCATCGCATTTCTTCGCTGTGCGAGGAACGGAATATCACGATCAACCGCCTGAGCATTCTAAGCGGTATTACGCAATCCACGCTCAACAATATTATAAGCGGTCGGAATCATACAACCACCGTTGCGACGATCAAAAAACTCTGTGACGGTCTGAACATCACCGTTGACGAATTCTTCTGTCCCGAATACTTCCACGACCTGGAACAGGAATTAAAATAAAACGACCGCGTAAGCGGTCGTTTTATTGATGTGCGGCGAGCGAAGCAATGCCGCACCCGCAGGCACACCCAATGCGGGATACGGCAAGATAGGCGCAGTGCTTGCCGGAAGCGCCACAGGGTGGATAATCCAAAAAGGAGGGGCAAGGCCCCTCCCTTTTGGTCGTTAGGGGTGCAGGGGCGAAGTCGAAACGCCCCTGCCGTTCTCTTGGGGGTTTCAAAGGGGGCGTTCTCTCACGCGAGAGAACGCCCCCTTTGCCCCGTGCAGCGCCAAAGGCGCTGCTTCTCAATACTTCCTGTTGTAATACCAATACGTCCCGCTGAAAATCACGCACTGCGCACAGGTCACAAGACACAGCACCTGCCCGATGATTGGCTGCTTGAACACTAAAAGCGCCAGCAGTCCCGCCGCGAGCTGGGCGTAGACGCAGATGAAAAACGTCATGCTGCGCGCCTTATTCGCAACATACACCGTGCGCTCATCCTTGAGCATCGCGTCATAATCCGCCGCCTTTTCCGGGTCGCGGCTCAGGCGGTAAACACGCAGCAGCCGCACCGCGCCGCAGACAAAGAGGCCGCAGCCAAGGCCGCTGTAAAAATCGCCCATGTGCGCATCACCGAGCAGAAACCCGACGGCGAACATCACAAGGCCGATGGCGATCATCAGAATGCCGCACTTTCTCTGCTCCTGTAAATTCATACCCCTCACGAACTTCGAACTCATACCTCTTCCTCCTCAAAAATGAAAATGTCCTCGATCTTCTCGCCAAAGAGCCGCGCGATGCTGTGCGCCAGCAGGATGGACGGGTTGTACTTCCCGTTCTCGAGTGAAATGATCGTCTGGCGCGAGACGCCGAGTTCCGACGCCAACTGCTGCTGCGTCATGCCGCGCGCCTTTCTTCTCTCTTCAATGTGGTTTTTCATGGCCTCTCTCCGTTTTCTAAAGTCAAGTCCGCTTTACATTTTGGAGCATACCACTGCGCGCGCAAAATGTCAAGCACCTTTTACATTTTTTTGCATTGCTTTTGTTCCTGCGCTTTGCTACAATAAACGTTGAGAAAATTTTCGCAGGAGGGCTCATTTCATGTCTGTCAAGATCGCACCGTCCATCCTCTCCGCCGACTTTGCCGAGCTCGGTGCCGGCGTCGAGGCCATCTCTACCGCCGACTACGTCCATTTCGACGTGATGGACGGCTGCTTTGTCCCCAATATCAGCATCGGCATCCCCGTGCTCCAGTCCATCCGCAAGCGCACGTCACTGCCCATTGACGTGCACCTGATGATCGTGCAGCCCGAGCGCTATGTCGATCAGTTCTGCGACGCGGGCGCGGACCTTGTCACCTGCCATGTCGAAGCCGACACGCCGGAGAAGATCCATCTTGCGCTCGACAAGATCCACGCCAGGGGCAAGAAGGCCGGCGTCGTCTTAAAGCCGAACACGCGCGCTGAGGCGGTGCTGCCGTTTCTTGACCAGTGCGACATCGTGCTCGTGATGACCGTCGAGCCGGGCTTTGGCGGGCAGAAGTTCATGGCCGACATGATGCCCAAGGTCGCCGCCATCCGCCGCTATATCGACGAGCGCGGCCTTGCCTGCGAGCTCGAGGTCGACGGCGGTGTCGACGCCGTGACGTGCAAGACCTGCATCGAAGCGGGCGCAAACGTGCTCGTCGCGGGCTCCGCCGTCTACAAGGCCGCGGATATCCCCGCCAAGATCAGAGAGCTGAGAGGTTAAGTCCATGGAATACTTTCCCGCGGCGCTGGAAAAGCTCGTCGAGCAGTTCGCGCGCTTACCCGGCATCGGCAGCAAGAGCGCGCAGCGCCTTGCCTTTTTCGTGCTGAGCCTGCCGGAGGAGGAGGCCAAGGCCTTTGCCGACGCCATCGTCGATGCCAAGCGCACCGTCACCTTCTGCCCCGTCTGCCGCAACCTGACCGATGGGGGGCTCTGCCCCATCTGTTCGTCGCCCAAGCGCGACGAGCACGTGATCTGCGTGGTCGCCGACCCGCGCGACGTTGTCGCCATCGAGCGCGCGCGCGAGTACAACGGCCGGTATCACGTGCTGCACGGCGTCATCTCGCCGATGAATCACGTGGGGCCCGACGATCTGGAGATCAAGCCGCTTTTAGACCGCGTGGCCCAGGGGAACATCGAAGAGGTCATCATGGCCACAAATCCCGACACCGAGGGCGAGGCGACGGCGATGTACCTCGCCCGCCTTCTGCGGCCGTTCGGCGTGCGCGTCACGCGCCTTGCCTACGGCATCCCCGTGGGCGGGCACCTTGAGTTTGCCGACGATGCCACGCTGATGCGGGCGCTCGAAGGGCGAAGAGATATCTGAACAACAAAAAAAGGCGAGTCCCTTGGGACTCGCCTTTTCTGATTCGTTTTTTACATCATCTTGATGGTGTAGTACACCGCAAGGAGGAAGGTGCCGACCGCAAGGACCCACAGCCCGTAGTAGGCAATGCCGGTCGCAAACAGCGCGATCACGATGGCCGCGACACACACGGCGAGCACCGCGTAGATGAGCTTGTAGTTGCCGTCGACCGACACGATGCGAAGGTCGCCGAGCTTTTCGAGCTTGCCGTCGTTCTTGCCCGCCTTGGAAACGGCAACGGCAAGCGCGGCGATCACAAGCGCCGCGAACACGCTGCATCCGACCACAAGGCCGTGCCACGTGTCGCTCCCACCGCCGCGGTGGATGAGGTACATCGCCATCATCGCCGCCGTCAGCGCAAGCGCCTGGAGCGAAAACTCACGCGGGTAGAGCAGGAACACGATGCCCAGCAGCATCGCCGCCGGCACGAGCACGCACATCGCTGTTGTGCCCTGCGGGTAGATCTTGAGCATCAACTGAGACGACACGGCAAAGAAGAAGCCGACGCACAAAAGCCACGGCGCGGCGGGCGCGAAGCGCGTCCACTTTCCGCGCATGATCCACAGCACGAGCCCCGCGCCGAACGCGGCAGCACCGACGATGCCGAGGACCTTCAGAACGGTCATCATCGTCAGGACCTGTCCCACAGCGCCCTTGACGAAGTAGTTGTTCACCATCAGCAGATAAAATTCGGCCACCAGCCCGACCACCAGCAGGATCATCGCACGGTTGACATTGCGGTCACTATTGGCCATGCGCTCTGCGCGCTTGTTGTTTTTTGCCATCTATTCGAGCCTCCAGAAAGGTTATCGTTTTGTAAGCGCCCTTCGCGAGCGGAAACATTACATCATAGTATAATAGCAGAAGAGGGCGCGTTTGGCAAGGGAAAATTCTCTTTCTTCTGCCAAAGGCTGCCTTTTTCCGTCTTTACGGCGCGCTTGCTTTTCTCCCCCCCGCCCCGTATAATAAGGGTGCAGAAAAGAAAAGGAGGACTCCTCTATGTCTATGGTCCGGATCAAAAGGCTGCGCAAAAACGCAGTTCTTCCCACGCACGGCTCCGCGTATGCCGCGGGCTACGACCTGTGCGCCTGTCTTGACGGCGACGGCGCCGTCGTCATCCCCCCGCACCACACCGTCAAGATCGGCACGGGCCTTGCCTTCGCCCTGCCCGAGGGCACGTTCGGCGCGGTCTTCGCCCGCAGCGGCTTAGCGGCCAAGCAGGACCTGCGCCCCGCCAACTGCGTCGGCGTGGTCGACAGCGACTACCGCGGCGAGTGCTTCATCGCCCTGCACAACGACAGCAACGAAGAGCGAACCGTGCGCCACGGCGACCGCATCGCCCAGCTCGTGCTGCTGCCCTTCCTCCCGATGGAGTTTGAAGAGGCCGACGAGCTGCCCGAGACCGTGCGCGGCGAGGGCGGCTTTGGCAGCACGGGCCGCTGAAGCGGTCTACAGCACGAACGCCCCGTCCACCGCGAGCACCTGTCCCGTGACGAAGGAGGCCTTTTCCGAGGCGAGATACGATACCGCCGCGGCGATATCTTCGGGCTTTCCGATGCGCCCGAGCGGTGTCTGCTCTCTCAGGTCGCGGATCGTCTCCTCGCCCAGCACCCTGACCATGTCTGTCTCAATGACGCCGGGCGCAACGCAGTTGACGCGGATGCCGCTGGGCGCAAGCTCCATGGCAAGCGAGCGCGTGAGGCCGATGAGCGCGTGCTTCGTGCAGGAATACGTCACCTCGCACGAAGCACCGTGCTGGCCCCAGATGGAGGAAATATTGATGATGCAGCCGCTTTTCTCGTGCAGCATTCGCGGCAGCACCGCCTGGATCGTATTGCGCGCGCCGCAGAGGTTCACGCCGAAGTAGCGGTCCCACTCCTCGTCCGTCACGTCTTGAAAAAGTCCCTGCCCGGCAACGCCTGCGTTGTTCACAAGCAGCGTGACCGGCCCAAGCTCGCGCTCGCAGCGCGCGACCATATCGTTCACCTGCGCGCGTACGGAAACGTCCGCCTGCACCGCGATGGCCTCGCAGCCCTCGCTGCGCAGCAGCGCCGTGAGTTCGTCGGCCTTGTCCTGTCTCTCATAATAATTCACGCATACGGCGTAGCCGTCGTGCGCAAGCTGATATGCCGTCGCGCGGCCGATGCCGCGGGACGAGCCTGTAATAAGCGCCACTTTTTTCATGCAGCTGCCTCCAAACGTCAAAGTTCCCGCTTAGTATATTGGAATCGCTGCAAAAAAGCAAGCGCTCCCATCGCGCCTTGCCCGTCAGGGCAACAGCGCCGCGCACCTTCGTCCGGCGCAGGCATTCCTACCCACGCCGTCCCCTCGGCGCTTTTGCGCCGTACAAGCGTTTTGCGCGGCAAAACCTTGGCGCAGGGCGAATTCACTTCGCCCGAGCATTTTGATGTCTTGCGGTTTCCAAAAAATAAGAGACGCCTTTCCGCTACTCCTGATAGGGGTACCTTGAAGCGTGTCCTCGGATTAGGCAGGCAGTGCAATTGTACCGTCTGCCTTTTCTGTTGTCTCTCCGCATAGAAGCATATCGTCTGTCTCGTTGAGGTTGAAGTCCCGAAAACAGATGTGGATCTTCTGCGGTGCGTGCTTGGAGTATTTGACCTCTTTCTCATACACGATGATTTTCGCCACAAAGGTGCGGAGCAGTTCCGGGGTCAGTTCCGTCATGTCGGTGAACTTTCTGGCCTTGGCGATGAAGTTCTTGGCGTTGGCCATGCTACTGCGTAGTTTCTCCAGGCGCTCCTCCGTGGCAGGGATGGCTTCGGCCAGCTGCGCTTTCTCCTTGGAGTATGCCTCAGACAGCAAACGGAACTGCTCATTGCTCACCCGTCCCAAGGCGCTGTCCTCATACATCCGCTTGAACACTACATCCAGTTCGCCATCCCGTTTCCGCATCGTGGACAATTCCCGTTCCAACCCCCGGATCTCCTTTGCCACCTCAGTAGATTGCTTTTGCTGAATATATGCGGCGAACCGCTCCGGGTCGCTCCTGGCAAACTCTGTGGCTCTGCGGATTGTTTCCAGCACGATTTCCTTCAGTGCCACTTCCCGGATATAGTGAGCGCTACACACTTCTGCCCCGTCCTTCTTGTAGGTGCGGCAGGTGAAATGATTCTGTTCCGGCTTCATGGTGTGCGCCCGGTGCAATACCATGGGCTTACCGCAGTCCGCACAATACACCAATCCAGAGAACATATTCTGCTCATCCGTATTCGTGCGGCGGCGCTTATGAGATCGCACCTCCTGTACGATATCCCAGGTTTCCTGATCCACCAGCTCTTCATGAGTATTCTCAAAGATAAGCCACTCTGATTTGGGGCGTTCACATCGTTTTTTGTCCTTGTAGGACTTGGTGCTGTAGCGAAGGTTGACCGTGTGCCCAAGGTAGACCATGTTCTGAAGCATATCCGCCACCATGTCGCCAGTCCAGTTGTAGGGCCGCTCTGCATTCAGCCCGGAATGGGATGTGCCGAATTTCGTATAGGCGTACATGGATGGACTGTAGATGCATTCTTTCTTGAGCTGCTTTGCAATCTGGGCTGGTCCCATTCCGCCGGCGCACATGGCGAAGATGCGTTTGACGACAGCCGCCGCCTCCTCATCCACCAACAGAGGAGAGTCCTTGGTTGCACCCTTGCGGTAGCCGTAAGGAGCTCGTGTCCCCACCCGGATTCCCCGCTGTGCCTTGGCGTTCACTACATTCCGCACCTTGCGGCTGCAGTCCCGCACGTGCCACTCATTGAACAAATTCTTGAAAGGCATCAGCTCGTTGCTGTTTTCATACTTGGTGTCAACATTGTCGTTGACAGCGATGTAGCGCACATCATTGGAAGGGAATATCTCCTCGATATAAAGACCGGTGTGCAGTTGGTTTCTTCCAAGGCGGGAAAGATCCTTTGTGATGATGACGGCGATGTCGCCGTTGCTCATGTCATCCATCATCTGTTCAAAGGCTGGGCGATTGAAATTCGCGCCGGAATAGCCATCGTCCACATAAAATCTGGTGTTCTGGAACCCATTCTCATCGGCGTACTTTTGCAGGATAAGTTTTTGGTTCTGGATACTGTTGGAGTCGCCCTCCAGATTATCATCTCGGGACAGACGGCAATAGAGCGCCGTGATCTTTTGGTTTGGCTGTAACATATTGACCTCCTTCATAAAATGCCAAACCGATTGAGAGATTGCAACCATACAATACCCTCAATCGGTTTGTTTGTCTATGCGAACCTGTTTTTCAGGCGGAAATATTTTTTGCGTCCTGCTCCAGGTCGATGACCTGTTTCATAAGATCGACCGTAGATTGCGTTCCTCCGAAACTGAATTCCGCGAACACAATGTACTCTCTGCCGCATACATGCTGTCGGCGGCTTTTTATAATCTTGCCGTCCCTTTCTTCCACTGCGGTATCCCGCACTGCCTTGGCAGAGGGAATATCCTCATCTCCATGCTTTTCTTCACTGTAGGAGCGGGGACGCTCATTGTATTTGAATTTATACGCCATATCGTTCCTTTCCCCTGACGCTACAGTCAGGCAACAAAAATAGCAGACCGTTACATGGTCTGCTGCTGTGTTTGTTCTGCCTGCTGATCTTCGGTCCACTGCTGTTCTGTAGATGATTGCTCATCCTGTGTGAGCACCATGGCTACGCCGGCCACCAGTCCGATGACAGCGCCGATATTTTTGGCTTTCTGTTCTGCCTGGATACGGCGGTAACGTTCCTCGACATCTTCGTTACCATCATCCAGTAACGCTCCAGTTACCGCCAGACCATACAGTCCAGCGTGGAGCGGCTTCATAGAAACAGGTTGCGGATGTTGCTGACCACTGTCGCTGTGCCATACCCCATCCCCAGCAGTGCCGCCACGATGAGCAGTACCAGTACGATCCATTTGGCCACTACGATCAGGTCGAAGTCCGGAAGCCAGTCCAGCCATTTGCAGGAATGCTTTTCTTTCTTCTTCCCAGCCTGTTCCAGCAGAGTGGTCATCTCCGTCAACGATTTCTGGATCTCCGCCATGCTGTTCTGCACCGCTGTCAGGTCTGTGTGTGATCTCAGGTTCGGAAGATACTCCCGCATTCCACGCACTTCCCACCCGATGGATTCTGTCTTCTGTGTCAGCATCGTCAGAGCCTCCGGCAGCGGACACTGGATGACAATGGGCGTGATCGGTGAACTCGACTCCTGCGCTGTCGGCTGCGGTGAAGGCTCGGGCCGGTTCAGGGCCATGAGCTCGTCCATAGATAATTTCTTCTCTGATCCTGAATTCATATTCCATGTTCTCCTTTAGATATTTGTCACCGAACAGCAAACGGTCCCGACACTGCCAGCCACTCGGCGTGGTATAGGTGATATTCTTTCGGGACTTTTCCCAGCGAACCTTGTAGTCCTCGCTCTCCATCAGCGCAATGAACTCCTCGCGGTTGGAAGCGTGGCGCATACAGTCATTGATGATATTCATGAGCTGCAGCTTCTTGCTCTGACCACGGGCCGCCGTGTGATACTCTCCGATGCTCATAGTCTTTGTTTTCTGCTTTTGTTCCCTGGGTTGAAATACAGGAAGTGAAAACTCCTTGCAGACCATGTCGTTGCGTTGCCGCAGTTCCTGGAGCTGCTCCTTTGCGATATGCAGTTTCCCTCCGGTATCGAAATTGACCGAGTTGATGAGGAAGTGGGAATGGATGTGCTCACGGTCTGTGTGGGTGCAGACCAGAACTTCGTATCCCTCATAGTACTCGGCCAGCTTCAGCGCGGCCGCGTGAGCGGTGACCGGGTCGACTGCTTCGCCTTTCGGGAAGCTCTGTACCATGTGATAGAACAGTACACCGTCCGTCTTGTGGTAGAGCCGCTTGGTGGTCATGAAATCCGCGTAGACAGATTCCGGCTGACAGTTGATACCTGTGACCAACTGCTGCCCCTCGAACTCGGTCTTTTTATCCTGCATGGTATACCGCATCACGGCGCTCATGCATCCGGTGGTCTGGCCCCGCTTGTAGTTTGTGAAGCTGATGATAGCCATAGCTTACCAGCGCTTTCGTTCAAGGATCATCCGAACGGCACCACAGAGTTCAGAGAACGCCCGACATACGCTTTCCAGATCGATCACGGTCACTCGTCCCATGTGCGCCAGGGTGACGAGCTGGTTCAGATTTCTGCCGATGGACTTCAGCTCCTTCAGCACTTCTTTCAGGCCGTCGATGACCACCACCTGCTTTCCCAGGCAGCAGGCAGTGACGTAGTCGCTCATGGACATCCCGGACTGCTTCGCCAACTCCTTGATGGCCTCCCGGTCTGTGGACGCCATGCGGGTGCTGAATTTAACATCTTTTTTCATGTCGTTTCCTCCAAATCGTAGATAAAGTGGGTCCGGGCTTCTGCCCGGAATTCATGCGGAAGTCGGGCAGCGGCGTTGCCGCAGACCAGACAAACGCGATGCTGGCCACCTCCAAGGAGGTGATTTCCCTGCACCGAACACCCGCGCTCCGCTTTCGGCCACAAATGGCCACAAACGGCGTTTCTTTTTCCCTGCGGGTGTTTACTCGCCATGCCCGGCAATCTCCCGCAAATCGCCGCACAGCGCCCCAACAGGGTCAACAGGGGCGACCACAGGTACACCCTGGGCATCGTCACTTTCGGCACGGCGCAGCTCGATGAGCCGCTTCCCGTTGCTGCGGCGCACCATACCGGAAATTCCGATTTTGCTTAGCGCGTCAAGGTTTTGCAGGATCAGGCGGGACACTTTCTTAGGCGAGATACGCTCCATACCGACAGGGTCGATTTTTTCAGACAGCTCTGTGGGAGTGCCGATAAATTTCGTACGGTCGCGCATCAGTTCAGAGACCAGATAGGTGATCCGGTCGCCCAGTAGCTCCGGCTGCGTTCTGCTGTCTGCTACCATCTCCCACACGTTTTCAACGTTGCGTTCCAGAGACAACTCCCGGTATTCAATGTCACGACCGATGCAGGAGAGCTTCGCCTTACCGCTGCCGCGCCGATCTTCCACCAGAGTAAAACTGGAATCCACCGCCCCGCTGATGGCTGTCGTACCGGAGATGCGGTTGAACACATCATCGGCAGTTTCCTTTCGCAGATGATGGATCAGCAGGATGGCGATGCCGTGCTTGTCCGCCAGCCGCTTCAGCACGGACAGGTCCCGGTAGTCATTGGCGTAGGTGGCATCGTGGACGGGGCGGACCATCTGCAGCGTATCGACGAGGACCAGAACAGTATCCGGGTGAGCTACGAGGAAGCCCTCCACCTGCTCCTCCAGCCCCTGGCCGATGGGAGCGCACTCCGTACAGAAATGGACGCTGTCCGGCGCGTCCTCTGTGATCTCGAAGAGGCGGTTCTGGATGCGAAGGACGGAGTCCTCCAGGCAGAGATAGAGGGTGGTGCCCTGCTTCACGCTCATTCCCCAGACCGGTTCTCCCTTGGCCACCGTCACCGCCAGCCACAGGGCCAGCCAGGACTTGCCCACCTTGGGTGAACCCGCCAGGATATGCAGACCCTGAGAGATCAGCGTGTCCACCACAAAATTGGGCGGCTCCAGCGGACGGTCCATCAGCGTCCTACCGTCCACCGTGACCAGAGGACGGTCCATTTTGTTGCTCATAGTCAGTACCTCCAATTCAAAATATCTGAATACAAAAATCTCCCACCTCGAAAGAAGTGGGAGTAGTATTCTTTTAGAGGAGCAGTGCCCACAGGACTTTTGAGCATCCCCTTGCCCCTCTGCTTGTATTGTGGTGGAAAAGATGGTATCCTGATAAAAAGCATGGACAGATTAAAAATCAAGTAGGACAAATTATTGCAGAGGAGGGGGCCAGCGGAAATGGAGGGGAGCATCATATTCTATACCTACGGCAGCACCTTGGAGCTGAACGGGCAGCAGTTTGAGGCAGGCAGGCTGACCGAAGATCTGCTGAATCTATCACCGGATGACTACCACCCCCTGCACGAACGGATGGTGCGCATCCGTACCCTTATGGACATCTACGAGTATGTCCGCAAGAGTGAACTTTGGTGGAAACTGAATGATGAGATGGAGCAGCTCTGTCAGGAACTTCGCCGATATACTGTGTTCCGCTTGCTACCGGACGATTGCTATGACGCTTTCTTTTCGGTGATACGGGAGATCACAGGACAGTTCAGCTTGTTTCCTCCCGAGGAGCACAGCCTTTCAGAGGATGATCAGACAAAACTTCTCAGCGCCTCAGCGGAAGAATTCTTCCAGAGCGATGATGGGGACAGCGATCCTGAAATCTCCTTGGGACTGCTGGATCTGTTTCGTCGCAGAGAGGGCAGCGAGGAAAAGGGCGAGTTGTTTTATTACGAGATGTTTCGCCTCCTGGGAGCGTGCGAAGATACCTGGAGTGCCTACAAGAAATACATCGACCGCTACATGATGTATCTTCACGACATCCGTGCCTTTGTTCCTACCATCCGGAATTTCATCAAGTTTATCCTCTCCACACTCACGACCAATGGGCCGGAAAGTTATGCGGCAGCGCTCTATGGTTTCTATAACGATGATCGCACCGCAGAGAAGCTGATCGTCAACCCCATCACTTACCACGGGGACTGCTACAGGAGACACGATGAATATATGCTCTCCTATGTCCCGCGGGAGCTGCCGGACGGCTCCATGGCCATCTGTCAGGAGCATGTGACGGACAGCTTACAGGCGCTGATGAAGGCAGACTATATGCTGGCCCTGAATAGCGGACACAACATCCGCCGCTGCATCATCTGCGGGAAATACTTCATGCTGAAGAGCGGCGTCCACGCTTTGTACTGCGAAGGGGCCTGTCCCCACGCTCCTGGCTACACCTGTCGGCAATTTGGCACGGTGGAAGTTCAAAAGGAACTGGCAAAGAACAACCCTAAGGTGAAGGCCAAGCTGACTGCCTTTTCCAGGATCACGAAGGATATGCAGCGGGGAGCTATCTCTCAGGAGGATGCCAGAAGAGCCAAGGATCATGTGCGAGACCGGCTCTACGATGCGCTGCGCAGCCCGGATATCTCTGTTGAGGAGTTTTCTGAACAAATATCTACTGCGCAAGTGTATGAATATTGCCGCATCACCAGAGTGAGCAAGCCCCGAGGGCGTCCACCGAAAGCAAAGGCGGGTGGGACCCATGACCAATGAGGAACTGGTCCGCCGATATTACGGCGGTGATGAGCGCGCGCTGGAGGAGTTGTACCGCAGGAATCTCGGGCTGATCCGGCGCATCGCCCGGGAGACTGCCAGAGAGTTCAACTGTCTGCATATGGACAGGGAAAGACCGGGAGCGTTGTCCGGCTATACGAAAACGATTCTGGAGGATCTTTGCGGCGAGGGTGCGTTGGAATTTCTGACACGGGTCCAGAGCAGAGAATACGATGAGAGCCGTGCTGTGCTTGCCACCTACCTGTACCCACATCTGAAAGGCCGGATGACCCGTTGGCTGGAGCAACATATCGGAAATCTTTCTCTGAGCAAGCACGAGATGGATGCTGTCCGGCAGGCACAAAGGCTATATCATTCAGGTCAGTTCAGCATCGAAGAGATCGCGGAGAAAATGGATGTCCTTCTGGAACAGGCTGTCAAGCACATCCGTTACAACACCCATTTTGTTGGTGTCAATGATCTTATCCCTGGGAGCTATGACGGTGATCCCTTTGAGCGGCTGATGCCTGGGAATCTCTCTGTTTCTGCGGAGCAGGTCGTGTATCGAAAAGTCTGCATTGAGCTGCTGCAGGAACTATTTGATGCTCTCCCGAAGAAGGACAGGGACATCCTCGGAAAATTCTACGGCGTATTCGGATTTGAAAAAACTTCGCTGAAGGAAATCGGCATGTACCACATGATGAAGGAGTCCGCCGTGGAAAAGGCAAAGGAGCGTGCTGTCACAAAGCTGAAAAAAGCCTATCCGGGTAGCAGGCTGCAGATCTGGAGGAATGTTCATCGTATGATACGCAGACCGATCCTGCCAGCGAAGGATGACAGAGCACTGCGGCGCAGCTTCACGACTTCGACCCTACGAAATCAGGAGTCTGGAAGATCGTAGTTTCGATACAGTCTGGTGAGAATTTTGCGCAGACAGGAGACCGCAACAGTCCCCTTTAGGACATGTTTAGGAAAAATCAAGAGTCATACTCGCTTTTTTATACGTTCCGTGCTACAATGCAGAAAAACACGAAAGGCCGGCAACTATGGCTACACATATTTTAGTCGTCGATGACGAGACTGCGATCGCAGATCTGGTGGAGGTCTATCTGAAAAACGAAGGCTTCACCATCCACAAATTCTATAACGCCTCCGACGCCCTGGCTTGTGTGCGGACGACACGCTTGGATCTGGCGGTGCTGGACGTGATGCTGCCGGACATGGACGGCTTTACCCTCTGCCAGCGCATCCGGGAGGACCACCTGTTCCCCATCATCATGCTCACCGCAAAGGTGGAGGATATGGACAAGATCATGGGGCTGACCTTGGGAGCGGACGACTACATCACCAAGCCCTTCAATCCTCTGGAACTGGTGGCCCGGGTCAAGACTCAGCTGCGCCGCTACACCCGGTACAACCCCAGGGAGGGGACAGTCCAGGAGGTCACCGAATACGACTTTCGAGGCCTTCAGATCTCCAAGGCCACTCACAAGTGCGTCCTGTTCGGCGAGGAACTGGCCCTGACGCCCTTGGAATTCTCCATTCTCTGGTATCTATGTGAGCACCAGGGGAATGTGGTGTCCAGCGAGGAACTGTTTGAACATGTTTGGGGCGAGGCGTTTATGGACAGCAACAACACCGTCATGAGTCACATCGCCCGGCTACGGGAAAAGATGCACGAGCCCAGCCGAAAGCCCAAATTCATCAAGACCGTTTGGGGGGTGGGGTACACCATTGAGTAAGAAAGGAAATACCCGCAGCCGCCGGAGATCTTTGCGCATCTGGGGCGGCTACCTGCTGGTCCTCATGGCTTGGGTGGTCGCAGTGATGGCCTTGGCATTCCTGGGCTTCATCATCTGCGCCAGCATCACCTGGCAGCCCTCGCCGCTCTACGACTTCCTGAATTGGGTTCGAGACTACATCGTTCTGGTCTGCATCGTCACAGTGCTGGCGGGCTGGGTGGTCATCAGCTTCTATTTTATCTCCAAGCCCATCAAGCAGCTGGACGTGGTGGCCAATGCGGCAGAGCAATTATCCCGCCCCAGTGAGGAGCCCATCCAGCTGCCGGATTCCCTGGAGGACATCTCCATCCAGCTGAATCTGGCCCGGGAGCAGGCTCTCCGGGACGCCCGGGCAGCCCGGGAGGCAGAACAGCGGAAAAACGACCTAATCGTCTATCTGGCCCACGACCTGAAAACGCCCCTGACCAGCGTCATCGGCTACCTGACCCTCCTGCGGGATGAGCCTCAGATCTCCCCGGAGATCCGGGCCAGGTACACCGGCATCGCCCTGGAGAAGGCGGAGCGGCTGGAGGACCTCATCAACGAGTTCTTCGACATCACCCGCTTCAACCTCTCTCGCCTGGAGCTGGAGCGGCAGAGCGTGGACCTGACGCGGATGCTGGAGCAGGTCGCCAGCGAATTCCGCCCCATTTTCGCAGAATCGGGGCTGTCATGCAGCCTGGATCTGCCGCCCAAGCTGCACTATTCCTGTGACCCGGATAAGCTGGCAAGGGTCTTTGATAATCTCCTGCGCAACGCGTCTTATTATAGCCTGCCGGACAGCACGGTGGAAATTGCCGGACGGATAGAGGCCGGGAAAATCGTACTCACCTTCTCCAATGCGGGAAAGAACATCCCCCAGGAGAAATTGGACCGGATCTTTGAACAGTTCTTCCGTCTGGACAGCTCCCGCGCCACCCGGACAGGTGGTGCGGGCCTTGGCTTAGCCATCGCCAAGGAGATCGTGGAGCTCCACGGCGGGACCATTCGGGCGGACAGCACCGAGGATCGGATCACCTTCACCATCTGTCTTCCGTCAGACCATTCAGAAGCGCCGTAAGAAAATCACAAGAATTTCGCAGAAAACTTGCAAGGCATCCGTTGGTAGATAGACAAGTATGAAACGCCTGGTTCTGGTACCATTTCAGTATCAGAACCAGGCGCTTTATTTTGATTAGGAGGTCTTATCCCATGAAAACCATTCTCGTTCTCTTCGGCGGATGCTCCACGGAGTACGAAGTTTCTCTCCATTCCGCCTATGCGGTGCTGTCCCACATGGACCCCGCCCGCTATACTCCTTTGGCTGTGGGCATCACACGGGAGGGGCAGTGGCTCTGCTATACCGGCGACCTCTCCCGGCTGGAGGACGGTACTTGGCAGCAGGCGGCAGACTGTATCCCCTGCACCCCACTGGTGGAACGGGAGGCCCACGCTTTACTACTGCTGGACGGCTCCGGCCGCCGTCTCCTCTTTGACGCGGTATTCCCAGTCCTCCACGGCAAGAACGGCGAGGACGGTACGGTACAGGGACTCTTTGAACTGGCCGGGGTCCCGGTCATCGGCTGCGGGACATTGTCCAGCGCCTTGTGCATGGACAAGGACCGGGCCCACCAGCTGGCGGCCCTGGCCGGCATCCGGGTCCCCCGGAGCCACGTCTTTCATTCCAGCGATGATTTCAGCCGGATCGCCCAGGCAGCGGAGGAACTGGGATACCCGGTGTTTGTCAAGCCGGTCCGGGCCGGTTCCTCCTTCGGTATCACCAAAGTCTCCGGGCCGGAAGAGCTGCCCGCCGCCATGGAGGAGGCCTTCCGCCACGACAGCGCCGTGATCCTGGAGGAGACGATCCCCGGCTTTGAGGTGGGCTGCGCGGTCATGGGCAACGAGGAACTGACCGTGGGTCTGGTGGACGAGATTGCGCTGTCGGAGGGCTTTTTCAACTATGAGGAGAAGTACACCTTAAAGACCTCCGCCATCCACTGTCCCGCCCGCATCCCGCCGGAGAAGGCGGCAGAGATCCAGACAGCGGCAAAAACCATTTACCGTGCCCTGGACTGCCGGGTATTCGCCCGGGTGGATCTGTTCCTCACCCCGGATGGGGAGATCGTCTTCAATGAGGTCAACACCATCCCCGGCTTTACCGCCCACAGCCGCTACCCCAGCATGATGCAGGGCATCGGCATTTCCTTTGGGGAGCTGGTGACCCGCCTGATCGAGTTGGGGGTGGCGGGATGAGAACCGTGTCGATTCCCCGGGAGCAGATTTTTCAGGGGCCGCTGGTCCTGGTCAACCGAGCGCATCCCCTGCATGAAAAAGAGCGATCTGCGCTGACCTCGGTGGACCCGCACCACCCCGACATTCTTCTTGAAAGCAGGGCACGGCAGCTACTGTCTGCCTGTATCCAAAAGGCGGGGGGACAGCGGGAGATCGTGCCGGTGTCCGGCTGGCGGAGCCAGCAGGAACAGCAGCGGATCTGGGACGACTCCATGGCGGAGCATGGGGAGACATTTACCCGCCAGTATGTGGCCCTTCCAGGATGCAGTGAGCATCAGACCGGCCTCGCCATCGACCTGGGAAAGGCTGCCGGATACATCGACTTCATCCGGCCTGCCTTTCCCTATGACGGCGTCTGCGGAAGATTTAGGCGTCTGGCGGCCCGGTACGGCTTTATCGAACGCTACCAGCGGGGCAAGGAGGAAGTCACCGGGATCTCGGCTGAGCCGTGGCACTTCCGCTATGTGGGGGCGCCCCACGCCCAGCTGATGGAAACCAACGGGCTGTGTCTGGAGGAGTACCGGGACTTTTTGCGGCAGGGTCCCCGGAGCGTCGCTCTGGAAAACGGCCGCATGGCCCAGGTGTTCTATGTGCCCGCCGCCGGAGCCGTCACAGAGGTGGAAGTGCCGGAGGGCTGCTGCCAGATATCCGGCGACAATGTGGAGGGATTTATCCTGACATGGTGGGGGGATACCCATGAGAACGGCTAAGAAAACCGTCCCGACTTTGGACCTCTTTCGTCTGGCGGCAGTCCTGCTGGTGGTGATGAACCACACCTCGCCCCTGGCGGATGTGTCTGCCATGGCTGATTTCTGGCTTACCCGGGTACTGGCCCGGGTGGCAGTCCCATTCTTTCTGATGACCACTGGGTACTTTCTGAGCCGGAATCACTGGGCTGGTGTGGGGCGGCAGCTGAAAAAGCTCTGCCTGCTCTACGGCGTCTGCATCCTTTTGTATCTGCCAGTGAATCTCTATGCCGGCAGCTTCACCGGTCCGGCGGATGTTTTGCGGAAACTGCTGGTGGACGGCACCTTCTACCACCTGTGGTATTTCCCGGCGACCATTCTGGGCATCGTCATCGCCCGGTGGCTCAGCCGGCTGGGCCTGCGGGTGGCTCTGCCTGTGGCGGCGCTACTCTATCTCATCGGTCTGGGCGGGGACAGTTACTATGGACTGGTTTCCCAGATCCCGCTGCTTCGGACCCTTTACGACGGCATTTTTACACTGTGCGGCTATACCCGCAATGGCCTGTTCTTCGCGCCACTGTTCCTTCTGCTTGGGGCCGCCGGAAGGCGGTGGAACCAAAAGCTGTCTCTGGCGGGCTTCTTCCTCTCTCTGGCAGCCATGAGCGCCGAGGGGCTGTGGCTCCATCGCATGGATGTCCAGCGCCACGACAGCATGTACCTCGCCCTCCCCCTGTGCATAGTATGCCTTTTTTCTCTGCTGCTGGGCGGAAACAAGGGCGAGTCCAGGAAAGTCCGGGAATTTTCCACAGCCGTGTATGTGCTCCATCCCCTCTGCATCGTACTGGTCCGGGGAGCGGCAAAGCTACTGGGACTGGGAGAAATGCTCATTGAAAACAGTGTTCTCCATTTTATTGTGGTGCTGGCGCTCAGTGCGCTGCTCTCCGCCCCTTGCCTGCTGAGGCTTCAAAAGAAGCCCAGCCCCACCGCTCGGGCCTGGCGGGAGGTGGATCTGGCGGCCCTTGGGCACAACGCCCAGGTGCTGCGGAACACATTGGCCCCGGGGACAGAGCTGATGGCGGTGGTAAAGGCGGAGGCCTACGGTCACGGCGGGGCAGTGACCGCCCGCACCTTACAGCGAGCGGGCGTCCGGGCCTTTGCCGTGGCCTGCCTGGCCGAGGGGATTGCTCTGCGAAAGGCGGGCATCCGGGGGACAATCTTGATCTTAGGTTATACCTCCCCGGAGGAAGCTCCGCTCTTGACGCGATGGCATCTGACCCAGACGGTGGCGGATATTGACCACGGGCGGGCCTTGGCAGCCAGAGGGCGGCGTGTCCATGTCCATCTGGCCCTGGACACGGGGATGCACCGGCTGGGCATCCTGGCGGAAAACCGGAAGGAGATCCTGGAGGCATTCCGGCTTCCAAACCTGGTAGTGGACGGTGTCTTTTCTCATCTATACGTCTCGGACAGCCTGGAAGCCGAAGATGTTGCCTACACCCAAGAGCAGCTGACCTTGTTCTATGATACGGTGGCCTGGCTCCGAACTGCCGGATATGATCCCGGCAAAGTTCATATCCAGTCCAGCTATGGACTTTGGAACCTCCCAGCTCAGCCCTGTGACTATGTCCGGGCTGGAATCGCACTCTATGGAGTTCGAAGCGATGATGCGCCTGTTCAGCGAAGCCTTGACCTGCGGCCGGTTCTGTCTCTCCGGGCCAGAGTGGCCAGTATCCGCACTGTGCAAGCCGGAGAGAGCGCCGGGTACGGGCGGGTCTTTCAGGCAGAGCAAGAAACCAAACTGGCGGTGGTCACCATCGGCTACGCGGACGGTCTGCCCCGGGATCTGCCTCAGCGGGGCGGCCAGGTGCTGATTCAGGGCCGGCGTTGTCCTATGGTGGGGTGGATGTGCATGGACCAGTTGCTGGTGGACGTCAGCGATCTTTCGGAGGTCGCTCCTGGCGATACAGTGACTATTATCGGCCGGGATGGCGGTCAGGTGATTCGGGCAGAGGAACTGGCTGCATGCTGTGGGACGATTACCAACGAACTGCTCTCCCGGTTAGGCATGCGGTTACCCATTGTTTCTGGTTAAAGAGCGGTAGGGAATTTTACAAAGATTCCGGTTCGGATTTCAACATGAATATACCTTTAAACAGGAATAGCCACCAACCACGATGAAATGGTTGATGGCTATTCCCGTTTGGTCGACACCAAGAGATTCTCTCAATCGGTTTAATCTGGTGTTTTCAAGATGTCCTTATGAGGAGTCGCCCTTGCGCGTGCCTCTCTTTTTTGGAGCAGGGTACGGGAGTCGAACCCGCCTTAACGGCTTGGGAAGCCGCTGTAATACCGATATACCAACCCTGCGAATGGAGAGAGTATATCATATCTTTCGTGTCATTTCAAGGCGAAATATTCATGTTGGCACAATTCCTTTCATATTCTTTGCCAAACGAAGAAAGGAGCTCCGCCATGAAACGAATGTTACCGATGATCCTGCTGCTTGCGCTGCTTTTGTGCGTCCCCGTGCGCGCCGACGAGCTCACGCTCGACGCCCCCTCCGCGCTGCTCATGGAAAAGCAGACCGGCACGGTGCTCTTTGCCAAGGATGAGCACACGCCGCGCGAGGGCGCGAGCGTGACAAAGGTGATGACGCTGCTGCTCACGATGGAGGCCGTCGACTCCGGCGCGCTCTCATATGACGATGCCGTCACGGGCAGCGCGCACGCCGCGTCCATGGGCGGCAGCCAGATCTGGCTCAAGGAGGGCGAGCAGATGCGCGTCGAGGACCTCATCAAGGCCGTGTGCGTCGTCTCCGGCAACGACGCGGCCGTTGCGCTCGGCGAGCACCTCGCAGGCAGCGAGGAAGCGTTCGTCGCGCGCATGAACGAGCGGGCGAAGGAGCTCGGCATGAACGACACGCACTTTGTCAACTGCACGGGCCTTCCCGCAGAGGGGCACGTCACCTCCGCCTACGATATCGCGCTCATGTCGCGCGAGCTCATCCTGCATCACCCCGATATCCGCCGCTTTACGACGATCTGGATGGATTCGCTGCGCGACGGGCAGTCCATGCTCGTCAACACCAACAAGCTCGTGCGCTTTTACCCCGGCGCGACAGGACTCAAGACCGGCTCGACAAGCACTGCCAAATACTGCATCAGCGCGACGGCGGAAAAGGACGGCATGGAGCTCATCGCCGTCATCTTGGGCGGCAGCACGAGCGACAAGCGCTTTGCCGACGCCAAGGCGCTTTTGAACTACGGCTTTGCGTCGTATGCGCTCGTCACCGCTGCGCCGGAGTCGCCGCTGCCCGCCGTGCCCGTGACGCTCGGCACACAGAAGACGGTCCAGACCGTTCTGACGCCGGACAACGCCCTGCTCCTGGAGAAAAACCGCGCGGGCGGACTCACCCAGTCGCTCGCGCTGCCCGAGACGCTTGAAGCGCCCATCGAGGCCGGTGAACCACTCGGCACGCTCGACATTTTCGACGCGGGCGGCACGGCGGTCGCGTCCCTCCCGCTGCTCGCGGGCGAGAGCGTCGCGCGCGTGACATGGTGGCAGCTCTTCTGCCGCTGCATGGAAGCGGCGTTCTGCGTCGGCTGACAAAAGCTGCCGTTTTTACTAATTTTTTTGTGTTTTTACGTTTTATTTCGTCGTGATTGAACAGTTTTTTGTTTGCCTGCGCAGAAAAACGCGTTTCCCGCTTGACAGAATCGAGAAAAGGTGTATACTGCAAGCAATTTCATAAGTCTTGATAGAGGCGCGGCTGACAAGAGTAGCCCCCGATAAAACGGCAGGAGACCGTGGGGTGCGAAAGGGGACGCCGCCGAAGGGTCGATGAAATTCCTGTTTTGTCGATACTTGGGTCGTCGGGAAATACCCGGCGGACTGTCGTCCGAAAGGACGGAGTGCTGTCATGATCGACGCAGTCAGGAGCTTCGATGTTTTTCTCATCGGTTTTTGATGTTTTGTGTTAAGTCATGATAGAAATCATGGCTTAATTTTTTTGCTCTGTGCTTGTGACACAGGAAAGGAGAAACATCATGCAATTCGTCGGAACCTTCTGGGCGCTCGTGCCCCCCATCATCGCCATTACGCTGGCGCTGATCACCAAGGAGGCGTATTCGTCTCTTTTCATCGGTGTTGTCATCGGCGCGCTGTTCGCCTGCGACTTCTCCCCCGTTGCAACGATCGACATGATCGTCAACGACGGCATCATCACCGCCGTTTCGGATAACGCGGGCATTTTCCTCTTCCTCGTGCTGCTCGGCATCATCGTGGCGCTCGTCAACCTCGCCGGCGGCAGCGCGGCATTCGGCCGCTGGGCGGAAAAGAACATCCACACCCGCGTGGGCGCGCAGCTTGCCACCTTTATTCTCGGCATCCTCATCTTCATCGACGACTACTTCAACTGCCTGACCGTCGGCTCGGTCATGCGTCCGGTCACCGACCGCCACCAGATCTCGCGTCCCAAGCTCGCCTACCTCATCGACGCCACCGCCGCTCCCGTGTGCATGATCGCGCCGATCTCGTCCTGGGCGGCCGCCGTGTCCTCCACGGCCGAGGACCTCGACACCGGTATCTCCGGCATCCAGCTCTTCATCCGCGCCATCCCCTATAACTTCTATTCCCTGCTGACCTTTGTCTTCATCATCACGCTCACGCTGCTCAAGTTCGATTACGGCCCGATGCGCGGCTTTGAAGAGCGCGCCCGCAATACCGGCGACCTCTCTGGCAGCGCCGGCAGCACCGAGGAAAACGCCAACCCCCACGGCCGTGTCATCGACCTTATCCTTCCCGTTATCGTGCTCATCATCACCTGCACGGTCGGTATGCTCTATGTGGGCGGCTTCTTCGGCGCCGATACATCCGGCTGCACGGACTACGCCGGCGACTTCATCGGCGCCTTCGGCAACACCGACGCGTTCGTCGGTCTTCCCTGGGGCGGCATCATCGCGCTGGTGCTCACGGTCATCTACCTCGTCGCCCGCCGCGTCGTCGGCTTCCGCGAGGCCATGGGCTGCATCCCCAAGGGCTTCCAGGCCATGATCTCCCCCATCATCATCCTCACGCTTGCCGTTTCCCTCAAGACCACGCTCAACGCGCTTGACGCCGCGGGCTTTGTCCACGACCTGATGGAGGCTGCCTCCACCGGCCTTTACAATATGCTGCCTGCCGTCATCTTCCTCGTCGCGTGCGTGCTGGCCTTCGCCTCCGGCACGTCCTGGGGCACGTTCGGCATCCTCATCCCCATTGTCACCGCCATCTTCCCCGGCGACAGCACCCTTCTCTACATCGGCATCTCCGCCTGCTGCGCGGGCGCTGTGTGCGGCGACCACTGCTCCCCCATCTCCGACACGACCATCATGTCCTCTGCCGGTGCGCAGGTCGAGCACGTCAACCACGTGGCAACGCAGCTGCCCTATGCCATCACCGTCGCGTGCCTGAGCTTTGTGTGCTTCGTCATCGCGGGCTTCGTGCAGAATTGGATCGTCTGCCTTGCCGTCGGCATTGTGCTCACGATCGCCACGCTCTTCGCCATCCGCAACGTGGAGACCCGGAAGGCCCGCATCAAGGATTGATTTTCCCCTCTCTCATCTCTCATCAAGGAACGGACCGGCCTTTTGAGCCGGTCCGTTCCGCGTTCTTGTGCGTTTTTCTTTTCTTTCGCCGCCGAATATGCTATACTGAGCAAAACTCAAGCTTCAGGAGGGCCTTTCCATGAGCATTGTCGTGTTAGGCGCCGTTTTTGTCGATATCAAGGGTTATCCCATCTCTTCCTACATCCCCGGCGGGCGCAACGCAGGCCGCGTCGTGCAGGTACACGGCGGCGTGAGCCGCAACATCGTTGAGGACATTGCGAACGTTGAGCTGCGCCCCACCTTTGTGAGCCTCGTCGATGAGTCGAGCGCGGGCGCGGACGTCATCCGAAAGCTCAAAAGCCATAAGGTCGACACGCGCTATATCCGCGCAACGCCCGACGGCATGGGCACCTGGCTCGCCATCTTCGACAACACGGGCGATGTGACCGCCTCGATCTCGAAACGGCCCGACCTGAGCCCCATCGCCGATATTCTCGATGAGCAGGGCGATGAAATTTTTTCGCAGGCCGACAGCATCCTGCTTGAGATCGACATGGAAAAGGACATCGTCAAGCGCACGTTCGCGCTGGCGGAGAAATATCACAAGCCGGTCTACGCGGTCGTCTCCAACATGAGCATTGCCATCGAGCGGCGCGACTTTCTGCGCTCGGTGCACTGCTTCATCTGCAACCAGCAGGAAGCGGGCATCCTGTTTTCCGAAAATTACGACGGTCTCACGCCCGACGAGATGCTGCCCATCCTGCGCGACAAAATTCGCGGCGCGCAGATCCGCCGCATGGTCGTCACGATGGGCGCGCAGGGCGCGGTCTTTGCAACGCTCGACGGCGAGGAGGGCTTCTGCCCTGCGAAAAAGGTCGACGTCAAGGATACGACCGGCGCGGGCGATGCGTTTTTTGCCGGCGCCGTCATCGGCCAGACCTACGGCAAAACGATGATGGAATCCTGCGAGATCGGCACGCGCCTTGCTGCGTCCGTCATCACAACGGGCGAAAACGTCTGCCCGCGCTATCTGCCGAGCGAATTCGGGCTGGATGTTTCCGCGCTGGACGACGCGCAGCTCGCGCTCGAGCTTTGATCCCGGCACCTATTAAATACAGTAAAAAGCGAGGGACGCTTAAGGCGTCCCCCGCTTTTTGTTTTGTCTTTTTACTGCCCGCACAGCGCGCTGCGGTTTTCTTCCGCAAGGCGCAGCGCCGCGTCTCGATCCACACCGTAGACAAAGCGGAACGCATACGGCTTTGTCATCGTGATCGCGCTCACCGTGCCGTCCTTCAGGTAAAACGCAATGTCGCGGACGTCGTAGTTTCCGTCGTCCTGCGGCGTCTGCGGCTGCCAGACGTAGGCGCGGTCAAAGTCATACGCAGGCTCGCTGTAGCCGCCTTCGTCGCTGTAGCCGTCATAAAGCTCGGACTCGTCTGCCGCGATGCAGTAAAGCGCTTCCGGGTATTCCGTCAGCAGCGCTTTCTCGCTGTCGCCGACCTTGACGCCGCGCGGTGTTCCCACGCCCACAGCACTGGTGCGCAGGTAGCTGATGACCTCGCGCCCCGTTTCGGGGTAGTAGTCCGTCCCGACGACGAGCTGCGCGTCCGCGTCGTAATGGCGCGCAAAGTCATAGGGCAGCATCCCGTCGCTGTCGTAGGTCGTATCCTGCGTTTTCCCGTTCGGCTCGTAGTCCGTTCCAAGGCTCAGGAAGCCATCCGGCAGCTCCAGCGTAAAGTTCGCGTCCGGCTGCGGCTCGACCGTCAGGTCTTCCTCCTGCACCAGGGGTTCATCCGGGGCGCCGTCCGACGTTTCCTGCTTTTCTCCGCAGCCTGACGCCAAAAGCGTCAGCGCCGCCAACAGTACAGCAAGCAGCAGTCCGGTGTTTCTTTTCATGTTTTCTCCTTTCTCACAGCCCTCGGCCCTTATGCTTCCTTCAGCTTTTCCTCGAGCAGCTTGAAGGCTTCATCCGCCGCTTCCCCGCGAATTTCCTCGCGGGAAGCCGCGCCGAAGTCAAAGCGCTCGGCGATCGTCTCCTTGGGCGACGAAAATCCGATGAATACCGTGCCGACGGGATTTCCCCGCTCGTCGCGGTCGGGTCCAGCGACGCCCGTGACGCTGACGGCGCAGTCCGCCGTCGTCGCCTTGCGTGCGCCCTCGGCCATTGCGCGGGCAACGGGCGCGGACACCGCGCCGTATTCCTCCAGCATCTCCGCCGGAACGCTGAGCACGCGGTGCTTGACCGTGTCGGTATAGCTCACCACGCCGCCCATGAAAACGCGCGACGCACCCGGCACATCCGTGATGCGCTTGGCGATGAGCCCGCCGGTGCAGCTTTCCGCCGCGGCGAAGGTCATGCCGCGCGCCTTGAGCGCTTCATAGCAGCGCTGTTCGACTGTTTTTTCCGCCATAGTAAAGACTTCCTTTCAGAATTTGATGCGTACAAATTCACGATTCGACATCGCGCGGTCGATGAGACCCTCGATATCGAGCGCCGCCTCCGCCTCGCGGACTTCCTCAAGATTCGGCTTCGTGCGCGGATGCCGCGGCGTAAAGACCGTGCAGCAGTCCTCATAGGGCAGGATTGAGGTATCAAAGGTGCCGATCTTGCGCGACAGGCGCACGATCTCCTCTTTATCAAGGCCGATGAGCGGGCGCAGGACGGGCAGATCGACCACATCCTCGGTCACGCGCAGGGCCTCCATTGTCTGGGATGCGACCTGACCGAGGTTTTCGCCCGTGACGAGCGCCTTGGCCTTGACCTGATCGGCCACGCGCTGGGAAATGCGCATCATAAAGCGGCGCATGATGAGCGTAAAGAATTCCTCGGGGCAGTTGCGGCGGATTTCCTCCTGAATTTCGGTAAAGGGCACGACCTGCACGGTCATCCGCCCGCACCAGGGCACAAGGAGCTTGGCAAGCTCGAGCACCTTCTCCTTCGCCGCGTCAGAGGTGTAGGGCGGGGAGAAAAAGTGCACCATTTCGAGCTTCACGCCGCGCTTTGCGATCATGTAGGACGAAACGGGCGAGTCGATGCCGCCGGAAAGGAGGCTCACCGCCACGCCGCCCATGCCGATCGGCAGGCCGCCCGCGCCGCCCTCGGCCGGGCCGTGGACGTAAGCCGAGTCGTCACGAATTTCAATGTGGACGACGAGCTCGGGATCGTGGACGTTGACCTCGCAGGTCGGGAACGCCTGATGGAGCGCCCCGCCGACCTGCTGGGAAAGCTGGATGGACGTCAGGGGGAAGGTCTTGTCGGCGCGCTTGCTCTCTACCTTGAAGCTTTTCGCCGTGCGCATCTCATCGGCAAGATATTCCTTCGCCGCGCCGATGATCTTCTGCACATCCTTCTCACAGGGCAGGGCCTTGGAGACGGCGATGATGCCGAAGACCTTCTTGCAGCCCTCAAAGGCCGCTTCAATGTCGCAGTTTTCGTCCTTGGGCTCGACGTAGATGGTGCTCTGCTTGGCGTAGATACGGAAATTGCCGCATTTTGCCACGCGGCGGTTGACGTTCGCCATCAGCTTATCTTCAAAGCTGCGGCGGTTGAGCCCCTTGAGCACGACCTCGCCGAGCTTGCACAGGATCATTTCATGCATTGGTATTGTTCTCCTTATTTTCAATAGCCGCTTCCGCATCGGCGGAGGGCACGGCCGGATTTTCGGTTATTGGGGCGGCGGAAGGCGTTTTCCCCTTCCACAAAAGCCCCAGCGTCAGGCACATCGGCTCCACAGCGGCCAGCAGGGCAAAGAGCGCATAGCTGAACATCGTGCCCTCTCCGCTCAATCCATTGATCCCGACCATGGCGGGCGCCATCGGCAGCTCCCAGATCATCGCAAGGATGCTCCCCGAGCCGAACGGGACAGGCATCACAAGAAGTGAGGCAAGGTTCAGCACATAGAGCACCATCGCCGCGTTCCAGCAGCGGTTTTTGTCAATGCTCTTCTCCGGCCGCAGTCCCCAGCCGAAGAGGAACGAAAGCGCCGACACATAGACGACGCCAAGTGCGAGCCCGACGGGCGTGGCAAACGTAAAGGACGAGGTCGACCCCGTGCCGCCAAACGCCGCAAACAGCAGGACAAAAGCCGCCCCTTGGGCGATATGGCTCAAAAGTGAGATCGCGCCAAGATAAAGATAGTCGTATTTTTTCATCGTGTTCACCCCTGCAAAATGTCCGTATTGCGGTACTGGATGGCCTCGGCCAGATGATGCGCCTCGATGCTTTCGCTGCCGTCGAGGTCTGCGATCGTGCGCGCAACGCGCAGTAATCTATCGTGGCTGCGGGCCGTGAGGCCAAGGCGCTCAAACGCGCCTTTTAAGAGCTTTTCACCCGCGGCGTCCAGCGTGCAGAACTCGCCGACCATCGCAGGCGTCATGTGCGCGTTGCAGGCGACGTTCGTGCCGACAAAGCGCGCCTTCTGCTTCTCGCGTGCGGCGTTCACGCGCGCTTTCACCTCGGCGGAGGACTCCGCCTTTTCGCGCCGGCGCATGGCCTCGAACTCGACGCTCGGGACGTTCACGTGCAGATCCATGCGGTCGAGCATGGGGCCTGATATCTTCTCAACGTATTTTTCCACCTGCTGCTTTGTGCAGCGGCAGCGCCCTGAGGGGTGGCCGTACCAACCGCAGCGGCAGGGATTCATCGCGCCGACGAGCATGAAGCGGCTCGGCAGCGTGATGCTGCCCGCGGCGCGGGTGATCGTCACCTCGCCGTCCTCGATGGGCGCGCGCAGCACCTCGAGCACGTCGCGGTGGAACTCCGGCAGCTCATCTAAAAATAAGACACCGTGGTGCGCAAGCGAGATCTCGCCGGGCTTTGGCACCTTTCCGCCGCCGGTCATGGCCGAGGCCGAGAGCGTGTGGTGCGGGGCGCGGAAGGGCCGGTGCAGCAGCATCGGGTGTGCGCTGTCCGTCAGCCCCGCGACCGACCAGATCTCGGTCGCTTCGAGCGCTTCCTCCCTCGTCATATCAGGCAGGATGGACGGAAGGCGCCTTGCCAGCATCGACTTGCCCGCGCCGGGCGAGCCGATCAGCAGGATATTATGTCCGCCCGCGGCGGCGATCTCCAGCGCGCGCTTGACGTTCTCCTGCCCCATGACGTCGGCAAAATCGGGGCCGGTCTCGTCCGCTTGTACGGCCTGCCATCTCGGATGGGGCGCGAGCTTCTTTTTGCCCTTCAAATGCTCCACAAGGGACACGACGTCCGGCACGCCGTAGACGGTCACGCCGTCGGCCAGCGTCGCCTCGGCAGCGTTCGCCGCGGGAACGTAAAGCGTTTTGATGCCCGCGCGCGCCGCGGCCATCGCCATGGGCAGAATGCCGTTCACCGCGCGCAGCGTTCCGGTGAGCGAAAGCTCGCCGACAAAGGCAGCGTCCTTCGCGGGCGGCCTGATCTCCTCCGCGCAGGCAAGGATGCCCAGCAGGATCGGCAGGTCATAGAGCGTGCCCTCCTTTTTCAGGCCCGCAGGCGCAAGATTCACCGTGATGCGGGAGACGGGAAACTTCACGCCGCAGTTTTTCACCGCCGCGCGCACGCGCTCGCGCGATTCCTTGACTGCCGTGTCGCCGAGGCCGACGACATCGAACGCAGGCAGCCCGCCGGATAAAAAGCATTCCACCGTGACCTCGTAGCCCGAGATGCCCTGGAGTCCCAGAGAGCGCACCGCTGTGACCATCGTTTCGTCCTCCTTTTTGCACGCGCAGAGGGCGTGCGCTGTCTTTTTTCCGTATCAGTATATCACATTTTTTCCATCAGGCAAATCCCCCTCCGCGCATTTTTGCACAAAATGCACAAAAAGAAGAAAAGCTTGCAAAAGTTCCTGAAAAATAAAAGCATTTGAAGTTGTTGTTGCAAAAAAATGAATGTTTTTCCCCCTCTGAGGCGTTTACACGGCGAAAAAAGTGTGCTATAGTATCAGCGTTGAATTTTGCGAATTCACGCAGAACGACCGTCTTTTGACGGTGAAATAAACAGGAGGTTCATTTATGGCAAGAAAAATGAAATCCATGGACGGCAATAATGCTGCGGCTCACGTAAGCTATGCTTTCAGTGAAGTCGCGGCCATTTACCCCATCACGCCGTCCTCCCCGATGGCCGACCTGGTCGACCAGTGGGCCGCAAACGGCCAGAAGAACATCTTCGGCAACCAGGTCAAGGTCGTCGAGATGCAGTCCGAAGCCGGTGCTGCCGGCGCGGTGCACGGCTCCCTGGGCGCCGGTGCGCTGACCACCACCTACACGGCCTCTCAGGGCCTGCTGCTGATGATCCCGAATATGTACAAGATCGCGGCTGAGCAGCTCCCCTGCGTGTTCCACGTCTCCGCCCGTACCGTTTCGACCCACGCGCTGAACATCTTCGGCGACCACTCCGACGTCATGGCCTGCCGTCAGACCGGCTTCGCCATGCTGTGCGAGGGCAACGTGCAGGAGGTCATGGATCTCTCCCCCGTGGCGCACCTGGCCGCTCTTTCCGGCAAGGTCCCGTTCATCAACTTCTTTGACGGCTTCCGCACCTCCCACGAGATCCAGAAGATCGCTGTGTGGGACTACAAGGATCTCGCCGATATGTGCGACATGGACGCTGTCAAGGCCTTCCGCGAGCACGCCCTGAATCCCGAGCATCCCCATATGCGCGGCTCCCACGAGAACGGCGATACGTTCTTCCAGCACCGCGAAGCCTGCAACCAGTACTATGACGCCCTCCCCGAGGTCGTCGAGAAGTACATGGCGAAGGTCAACGAGAAGCTCGGCACCGACTACAAGCTCTTCAACTACTACGGCGCGCCCGACGCCGAGCGCGTCATCATCGCGATGGGCTCCATCTGCGACGTGGCCGAGGAGGTCATCGACTATCTCAACGCCCACGGCGAAAAGGTCGGTCTTATCAAGGTCCGCCTGTACCGCCCGTTCAAGGCCGAGCGCCTGATCGAGGCCATCCCCGCAACGTGCAAGAAGATCGCGGTGCTCGACCGCACCAAGGAGCCCGGCGCGCAGGGCGAGCCCCTGTACCTCGACGTTGTCACCGCGCTGGCCAACGCCGGCAAGACCGGCATTCAGGTCATCGGCGGCCGCTACGGTCTCGGCTCCAAGGATACCCCGCCCGCTTCCGTCTTTGCCGTTTACAGCGAGCTTGCGAAGGCTGAGCCCAAGCACCAGTTCACCATCGGCATCGTTGATGATGTGACGGGTCTGTCCCTGCCTGAGGACAAGAACTGCCCGAACACCGCGGCCGAGGGCACCATCGAGTGCAAGTTCTGGGGTCTCGGCGGCGACGGTACCGTCGGCGCGAACAAGAACTCCATCAAGATCATCGGCGACCACACCGACAAATACGTCCAGGCCTACTTCCAGTACGACTCCAAGAAGACCGGCGGCGTGACGATCTCCCACCTGCGCTTCGGCGACAAGCCCATCCGCAGCCCCTACTACATCAACAAGGCCGACTTTGTCGCCTGCCACAACCCCAGCTACATCACCAAGGGCTTCAAGATGGTCAACGATGTCAAGCCCGGCGGCGTGTTCATGATCAACTGCCAGTGGGATTTCGATGAGCTGAATCACCACCTGAAGGCGGACGCCAAGCGCTACATCGCCAAGAACAACATCCAGCTCTACACCATCAACGCCATCGACCTCGCCATTGAGATCGGCATGGGCAAGCGCAACAACACCATTCTCCAGTCCGCGTTCTTCTCCCTGGCGAAGGTCATGCCCGAGGAGCAGGCCATCCAGTACATGAAGGACGCCGCGACGCACTCCTACCTGAAGAAGGGCCAGGATGTCGTCGATATGAACCACAAGGCCATCGACCTCGGCGCCACCGCCTACAAGAAGATCGACGTTCCCGCTGACTGGGCGAACGCCGTCGACGCCGATGACGCCGTTTCCTACGAGGGCAAGCCCGAGCTCGTCGCTCAGGTCAAGAACATCCTCGACCCCATCGACCGCATGGACGGCGACAGCCTGCCTGTTTCCGCCTTCATGCCTCATGTGGACGGCCAGTGGGAGCTGGGTGCTGCCGCTTACGAAAAGCGCGGCGTTGCCGTCTCCGTCCCGACCTGGGACGCCGAGAAGTGCATCCAGTGCAACAACTGCGCTTATGTCTGCCCGCACGCGACCATCCGCCCCTTCGCTCTCACCGAGGAAGAGGCCAAGAACGCGCCCGCGAACGCCAAGATCGTCGATATCAAGGCCGGCAAGGGCAAGGGCGTTTACAAGTACACGATGGCCATCTCCCCGCTCGACTGTATGGGCTGCGGCGTCTGCGTGGGCCAGTGCCCCGTCGGTGCGCTGACGATGGTCGGCCAGGAGAGCGAGCTGCCTGAGCAGGATGTGTTCAACTACTGCGTCTCCAAGGTCTCCGACAAGGAAGACATGAAGGATCTCACCGTCAAGGGCAGCCAGTTCATGCAGCCCATGCTTGAGTTCTCCGGCTCCTGCGCAGGCTGCGCCGAGACCAGCTACGCCCGTCTCGTCACCCAGCTCTTCGGCGACCGTATGTATATCTCCAACGCCACCGGCTGCTCGTCCATCTGGGGCGGCCCCGGCGCTACCTCTCCGTACTGCACCGACAAGAACGGCCACGGCCCGGCATGGTGCAACTCCCTGTTCGAGGACAACGCCGAGCACGGCTTCGGTATGTATATCGGCCAGGAGAAGATCCGCGAGGACCTCATCGCCAAGACCGAGCAGCTCATCGCCGTCGAGTGGGCGCGTCCCGAGCTGAAGGCCGCCGCTCAGAAGTGGCTCGACACCAAGGATGACGGCAAGGCTAACCAGGCTGCCACCAAGGAGTATGTCGCAGCTCTGATGGCGAGCATCGCCACCGTGGACGAGCTTGCCGCCATGCCTCAGTTCGCCGCTCACGCTGCCGAGCTCAAGGCCAAGGGCGAAAAGTTCTGCGACTGCGACGCCTGCAAGCTGGTTGCCGAGATCCTCGACAAGAAGGATTACCTCGCCAAGAAGTCCGTGTGGATCTTCGGCGGCGACGGCTGGGCCTACGATATCGGCTACGGCGGTCTTGACCACGTGATCGCTCAGAACAAGGATGTCAACATCTTCGTCTTCGATACCGAGGTCTACTCCAACACCGGCGGTCAGGCTTCCAAGGCTTCCAACATCGGTCAGGTCGCTCAGTTCGCGGCTGCCGGTAAGGAGACCAAGAAGAAGAGCCTCTCCGAGATCGCGATGCAGTATGGTTACGTCTATGTGGCGCAGGTCGCCATGGGCGCGAACCCCGCTCAGACCCTCAAGGCCATCACCGAGGCCGAGGCCTATCACGGCCCGTCCCTGATCATCGGCTACAGCCCCTGCGAGATGCACTCCATCAAGGGCGGCATGATGAACTGCCAGAAGGAAATGAAGAAGGCCGTCGAGTGCGGCTACTGGAACCTCTTCCGCTTCAATCCCGCGGCCGACAAGAAGTTCACGCTCGACTCCAAGGCTCCCGCCGGCGGTTACCGTGAATTCCTGATGAACGAGGCGCGCTACAGCCGCCTGACCCGCGAGTTCCCCGAGCGTGCCGAAGGCCTCTTCGAGCGCAACGAGGATGCGGCGAAGGAGCGTTTCGAGCACCTCACCAAGCTCATCGACCTGTACGACAAGCAGTAATTGCCGTCAAAGCAGCGTAAAAAGGGAGTACCCGAATGGGTACTCCCTTTTTTGCCGAAAAAACAAAAAGAGGCTCTCTTTTCTAAAGAGAGCCTCTTTTATTGGTCTTCTTTTGGTCCGGCGGAGCGGTATCTCACACCTCCGGCGTGAGAACGCCCTTCTCCGTGATCAGCATCGTGCAGCGCATATCATGCTCCTCGACCGGCACCTCGGGCGAGAGGAGCTGTTCGCGGCAGATGAGCGCCGTCGGGCAGCGGAGCTGCGGCAGCAGGCGGTCGTAATAGCCGCCGCCCTGACCGAGGCGGCGTCCCTTGCGGTCGAACGACAGGCAGGGCACGACGGCAAAGTCGATATCCGCCGCGGTGACGAGCGCGCAGCTCTTCTTCGGCTCTAAAATGCCGTAGGCACCCGCCTCCAGATCATCCATCGAGCGCACAACGCACAGGTCGATGGCGTGCTCGGCGGCGCAGCGGGGCAGGATGAGCGTCTTGCCCGCGGCAATGGTCTCGTTCATCAGAAGCGAGGTGTCGATCTCCTTTTCGGTGCCGGCAAAGGCAAAGACGACCTTTGCGCGCTTGTACTCGTCCAGCGCGAGCAGATGGCGGCAGATGGCCTCGGAGCTTTTGGCCTTGTAAGCAGGGTCAAGCGTGCGCTCCTTCTTGCGGATGAAGGTGCGCAGCGCCTTCTTTTCTTCGATCACAGACATGGGTCAATTCCTCCCGATGTGCAAAAATTCTATTTCTATCGTAGCAAAAAGCGCGGCAAAACGCAAGGCGCCGAAGAAAGTAAATCAATTTCCTTTTGCCGCTTTCGAAAAGAAATTGACAGCTTTTTTTAATTTTGTTATCCTGAGTACAAATGAAGGCGCGGCGCTGCCGCGCGATCGAGGAGGAAACTATCATGGCCATGCTGCTCAAGGGAGCCGAGGTCGCCAAGGCGCTGACCGAGGAGCTCCATGCGAAAACGGAAAAACTGAAGAAAAACGGCGTCGAGCCCTGCCTTGCGATCCTGCGCGTCGGCGCGCGCGAGGACGACCTTGCCTACGAGCGCGGCGCGCTCAAGCGCTGTGAGAAGGTCGGCGTGGCGGTGCGTCAGGTCGTCCTACCCGAGGATGTGACGCAGGAAGAGCTGATGGAGAACATCCACGCGCTGGGCGCGGACGAAAAGGTCCATGGCGTGCTGATGTTCCGTCCGCTGCCGGGGCACCTCGACGATGAGGCGGCGCGCGCAGCGCTCGACCCGAAGAAGGACATGGACGGCATCACCGACGGCTCCATGACCGCCGTTTACGCCGGCACCAAGGGCGGCTATCCCCCCTGCACTGCCGCGGCCTGCGTGGCGCTGCTCAAGCACTACAACATCCCCATCAAGGGCAAGCGCGTGGTCGTCATCGGCCGCAGCCTGGTCATTGGCAAGCCGGTCTCCCTGCTGCTGCTCGCCGAGCACGCGACCGTGACCATCTGCCACAGCCGCAGCGAGAATCTGCCCGAGATCTGCCGCGAGGCCGATATCCTCGTCGTCGCCGCCGGCAAAGCCGGCATGGTCGGCGCGGAGAGCGTGCGCGAAGGCCAGGTCGTGCTGGATGTCGGCATCCATGTCGGCGCGGACGGCAACCTCTGCGGCGACACCCGCTTTGCCGAGGTCGAGCCCATCGTCGAGGCCATCACTCCCGTTCCCGGCGGCGTCGGCACGGTGACGAGCACCATCCTCGCAAGCCACGTCGTCGAGGCGGCGGAGCGCGCGGCGAATAAGTAAAGACTTTGCTGAAAAAACGGCTTTCTCCCGATGGGAGAAGGCCGTTTTTTGTTAGTTACCCAGCAGCTTTTCGCCGACGGTCGCCTTTTGGACATCGGTCATTTGCACACTGCCCGACGCAAACTCGACAATGCGCGTGCCGCCTGTGATGAGCCAGTGGTCAAGCCACTGCTCCTCTTCCTCGTCGTAGAGCCGCCACGCCCGCTCTGCGCCCCAAGGCGCGGCATTGACCTCGCGGTAGGCGTAAGGGAGACGGCGATGCTCGCCGTCGATAAGGGCAGTCTGCTCATAGTCCAGCTCGGAGGCAAGGCAGCGGTCAAACCACGATGCAAGATACACCTCTCCGATGTCGTAGTGGATCCACGCAGGATTGCCGCGCGCCGTCTCCGGATGCTCGGGATCATCCAAACTGGCAAGCACATCTCGCTGCTTTCCGCCGTACCGCGCAGCGAAGGGCGAGGAGCTCCCCCAACTCAGGCACGACCAGAGCGCATCCTCATCCTCTATGCCGAGGTCGGAGAGGTAGAGCGGCAGCGCGTCGTGGTAGACCGTCGCCCGAAATTCTTCATCATACAGCTCAGGCGGAACTTCATCGCTGTCAAAAAGTCCGTTCTGCTCCATGGTGAGCAGCACCCCCACCGAAGCCAGCGCGACCGCCGCCGTCACGCAGGCCGTGACGATGCAGCGCTTCGCCCTGCCCGCACCGGTTTTCACCGCCGAATAGGTGAGAAACATCGCAGCAAACGGCGTGATCCCGCACAGGATCGCAGCAAGGTAAAGCCTCCCCATACTGCTGCCGCCGGTCCCCAGCAGGGCTCTCACCAAAATGCCGAAAAGTGTCAGCAGCAGCGCCGCGCGCTCCAGTATCTGGAGCCAGAGGCGCGACTTTGCAGGCAAAAAGCGATGTTCCTCTCTCGCCGTGCGCGCCGCCTTCCGATACCAGCTGTTATAGCAGATAAGGTCAGTCCCGCAGATCAGCGTGACAACAGGCGAAATGCATGACAAAAAATCCCCCATTCCATAGATAAGCGTATTCAGAGGGTCTGTTTTCAGGCCGGTCAGGATATCCCAGATCCTGAGGAGCATATAGATGAGCCAAAAGATCAGTATCGTGTGATAATATTTGAGGGCGCGGTGCATCGCGTCCACCTGCAAAACAGGGTCAGTCTCAACATCCACAGCGTTTTCATCCGCTGTGCAGAGCACATGGCGGGTCCTCCCGCCAAGGCCGCCGCCCTCCCCCATGGCGCCGCCGCCCCAGAAGGTCAGATCACCAACGCCCGCTGACTGCTGCCAGCCTGCCTGTGCACAGTACTCGAGGAAAACATCTTCGCCGTCTGCACCACTGTCATCGGGATAGTAGGTGATGGCAAAGCGCAGCTTCTGCGGCCGGATGCGGCGGTAACGGATAAAAAGGCCCACGCGGTCTGGGGCCCAGCCCTCCGCCGCCATGCGCTCAAAGTGGCGCGCAAGGCCCTCGGTGTCGTAAAAAGAATAGGGATTCAGCTCCCGTTTGGTGTTGCGCATCAGAAAAACCTCGCTTTCTCTCATTTCTCGCCGCCCGCAAGGGGCGTTATCTCTCAAATAGCTTCTGGTAATCGTGCACCTGCATTTGCAGGCGTTCCACCTCGCCTTTCAGCAGCGCTTCTCCCGCGCCGGTGAGCCGGTAGCTGCGCCGCCGCCCCTCCGCGCGTGTTTCGACAATGTATCCCGCCGCCAGAAACTGCTCGAGCAGGTTGTAGAGTGTGCCGGGCCCCACCGCTACGCGCCCGCCCGTCAGCTCACCCACGCGCGCCATTACGTCCATACCGCAGCACTCCCTGCGAAGGCAAAGCAGGATATAAAACATCTGCTCTGTCAATGTGCTGAATTTTTCTCGCGCCACGCGCTCACCCCCCATATATCGATATTCGATATTCCTTGGCTAAAGTGTATTATCGATAATCGATATTGTCAAGTATATTTTGCGCGCTAAAAAAAGACCAGCCTCTTTCACAAAAGAGGCTGGTCTTTTTTGTTTCATTTTACCGGCAGAGGTAGGAAAACCAGCCCTCGCTGCTGCGCGTTTCCTCGATCGTCCAGCCCGCCTCGACGAGCTTTTCGCGCACCTCGTCGGCGCGGTCGTCAATGATGCCGGAGCAGAGGAAGACGCCGCCCTTTTTGAGAAGCCTTCCCACCTGCGGGGCGAGCGCGATGATCACATCCGCGACGATGTTCGCAACGATCACATCATAGTCGCCGCCGAATTCCTTCTGCAAGCCCTTGTCGCTGAGCACGTCGCCCGCGCGGACGGTGTAGTGCTCCTTGCCCACGCCGTTGAGCGCGGCATTTTCGTAGGCGACGCCAACGCACTTGTCGTCAATATCGCAGGCGAAGGCATCCTTCGCGCCGAGCAGCAGCGCGGCGATGGAGAGGATCCCGCTGCCGCAGCCGAGGTCTAAAACCTTTTCCCCGCCGTGGATATGCTGCTCAAGCGCTTGCAGGCAAAGGCGCGTCGTCGCGTGGCTGCCGGTGCCGAAGGTGAGGCCGGGGTTTAAGATGAGCTTGACGCGCCCGTCCTCCTTCGCCTGCTCCCACTCGGGCACGACGAGCAGCCGCTCGCCGATCTCCATGGGCTTGTAGAACTGCTTCCAGTTGTTCTCCCAGTCCGCATCCTCGACATTTTCCATGCTGAGGATGAGCGGCGCGTACTCGGGATGCTGCTTTTTGAAGGCGGACAGGCCGATGCGGAACTGCGCAAGGGTATTCATTCCCTCGGCGCTGTCTTCAAGGTAGAAGGTGATGCGGCTCTTGCCGTGCATCGACTTCATCAGGTCCTCGTCGACGTAATCCCAATACTGGTGGTTGTTCTCAAGGAAGTCCTTGAAGTCGCCCTCCTCGTCGATCATCAGACTGTCGATGCCGTAGGTACTCAAAAGCTCCGTCACGGGCTCGATGCCCTCGGGCCGCGTGTCGAGGTGCAGTTCCAGCCACTTCATCGCTCGGTCCCCACAAAGAAGAGGCCCAGCGTGCCGCAGCCGGTGTGCGCACCGATGACAGGGCCGATGAAGTCCGCGCGCACGTCGGTGACGTTGAAGCGCTCCTTGAGCAGGACCTTGACGTACTCGACATAGTCCGGGCAGTTGGCATGGCAGATGAAGATGGGCTGGTTCTTCTCCGGCTCGATGCCGAGCTCCTCCATCTTGTCCACGAGCGCGCGGAGCGCGGCCTTGCTGCCGCGCGCCTTGCTCACGGGGGTGAGACGTCCTTCACTGTCGGTGTGCATGACAGGCTTGATGCCGAGCATCGTGCCGACCAGCGCCGCCGTCGCGCTCACGCGGCCGCCGCGCTTCAAGTGGTTGAGGTCATCGACAAAAAACCAGTGGTCCTGGCTCTGGATGATCGAGTCGACATAGCTCGCCAGCGCGTCGATGTCGAGGCCTTTTTCGCGGCGCTCGCGCACGGTGCGGTAGAGCAGCATCCCCTGCCCGCGCGAGGCAGAAAGGGAGTCGATGACGATGATCTTCGCGCCAGAATGCTTTTCGCGCAGGTCGCTCGCGGCGATACAGGCGGACTGATAGGTCGTGGACAGCGCGCTCGAAAAGCAGATGCAAAGGATATCCTTGCCCTCATCCAGCACTTTTTCCATCGCGTCGGTGAACTGGCCAACGTTGACCGCAGCGGTCGTGCAGTCCGCGCCCTCGGCGATCTTCTTGAAAAACTCCTCAGGCGACAGATCCGCATGGTCGGGCGTGTTCAGAAGGGTCTTGCCCTCGATGGTGAACGAGAGGGGGAGGACCGTGAGGTCGAGCTCCTCGACCTCCTGCTGGCTCAGATCGCAGCAGCTATCGGTCATGATGATATAATCACGCATTGCAGCACTTCTCCTTTCAGGGAAGAAAATCACGGTTTCTCTTTTGGTATCCTGTCGGACGTTATATTATACCAAACTTTTCTATCGTCTGTAAATACGCCGCTAAATTATTTTCCGACGCAGAAGCGCTCGAAGATGCGCGCGACCATGTCCTCGCGTGCGGTGCGGCCCGTGAGCTCGCCGAGCGCGGTCTGCGCCTGCTCCGCCTCCGTGAGCACAACGTCGGGCGTCATGCCCGCGGTAAGCGCGTCCTTCGCCGCGCGGACGCTCTCGAGCGCGCGGCGGACCGCATCCGCCTGCCGTGTGTTCGTCAGCAGTGTGCCGCCGGCGTGCGGCGCGGGATAGAGCCTGCGGACGGCGTCCTCCAGCTTGTCAAAGCCCTCGTGCGTCACGCTGGAGAGCGGGATGACCGCCTCGGGCGCGCGCCAATCCCCGTCGGGCACGACGCCTGCTCCGCCGCCGAGGTCGGATTTGGTCAGCAGCAGCAGCCACGGCTTGCCGCTCTTCGCGGCAAGCGCAAGCGGCGCAAGCATCTCCGCCGCGCGTGCTTCGGATCCCGACAGGCCCGCGCTGCCGTCCAGCAGCGCAAGGATGAGGTCCGCGTCCCCGACGGCCTTTTTCGACCGCTCCACGCCGAGCTGTTCCACAACGTCGTCGGTCTCATGCAGGCCCGCCGTGTCGATCAGCCGCAGCAGCACGCCGCCGACCGTCGCCTTTTCCTCCACGGTGTCGCGCGTCGTACCGGCGATATCGGTGACGATGGCGCGGTCGAAGCCGACGAGCGCGTTCAAAAGCGAACTCTTGCCCGCGTTCGGCGCGCCGATGATGGCGGTCGCCACGCCGTTTTTGAGCACCCTGCCGCGCGCAAACGTGCCGAGCAGGTCGGAAAGCGTCTCTTCGCAGGAGGAAAGCGCGCGCTCGGTCTCCTCGCGCGAGAGGTCTTCAATATCCTCGTCGGGATAATCGACCACAGCGTAAAAGCGGCTCGAAACGTCGAGCAGCTTGTCATAAACACTTTCGATCGGGCGGCGCAGCGCGCCGGAAAGCTGAGAGGCGGCATTGCGCGCGCTCTCGGCGGTCTCGGCGTCGATCAGATCGATGACCGCTTCGGCCTCCGTAAGGTCGAGCCTGCCATTCAGAAACGCCCGCTGCGTGAATTCGCCGGGCTTTGCCTGCCGCGCGCCCGCGGCAAATGCCGCGCGCAGCACCTCGCCGAGCACGACCGGCGAGCCGTGGCAATGGAGCTCGGCGCTCTCCTCGCCCGTGTAGCTGTGGGCGGCGGAGAAGCAGACCGCCATGCCGCGGTCGAGCAGCGTGCCGTTTTCGTCCTGCACATCGCCATAGGTCATGCGGCGGTACGGAAGATTTTCGACCGCCGCGCCGCTCGCGGGCGTGAACAGCGCAGCGAGCACGCGCCGCGCCCCCTCTCCGCTGAGCCGCACGATGCCGATGGCCGACGGGCTCTGCGCCGTGGCGATGGCTGCAATGGTATCCATAGCCCTTCTCCTTTTCTTTCCTGTAATTTGCCAAAAGTATACCATAAAGGGGAAAATTTGAAAAGGGGCGCGGTTTCCCGCGCCCCTCGGGTATTTACAAATGATTTGCCGCGGAAAACGGGCACCGTCTGCCGACGCACTGCGCATTCTGCCGGTAGAAACGGCAAACCGTGTCCTCCTGCTCCATCTCGATCCCGAAGTGCTCCTTCACAAAGCCGATTGCCTCCCGGATGGCCAGAAACGAGTCCCGCTTGCAGCAGCGCGGGCCGCCGACCGCCCCGATCTGCGCAAGCGCGCTCGCCGTCATCTGATGCGACAGGGCAAACGGCTCGACCGTGAGCGGCGTGGAGCCGGAAATGATCGAGACGAACATCCCCGTGCTGACTCCGGCTCCGCAGGCACCCCAGAAGCCGCAGGCGCCGCCGGGAACGCTTTTCCCCCGGTTCACCATCTCGGCCAGCGCAGCGCGCAGGTCGATCTCTCCCCCCGCGCTTTTGAAGGCCGTCAGCAGCGCCGCGCCGACCATCACGTGATGCTCCGGTCCGTGCATATGGCAAAACGGCATCTGCATCATTTTTTCGATGATGGCAACAGGATTTTTCGAGGTCTCCGCCATGCAGAGTCCGACGATCGCGTCCATTCCCTGCGTGTGACACTCGTTGCACACATAATGGCCCCGGACGCACCGCGTCTTGCTGTTTTCCTTCTTATGGCAGATGGCACACTCCATCAAAACGTCCGCCTTGAGATATTCCAGGCGGTCCTTGCAAATCAGGCATTCTTCTCCCACTTTTGTTTCCTCCGCAGCTCTTGCCCGGTCTCCGCGGCTTCAACGCATCGTTTTTCCGCGGGTATAGAAAAGCAGCGCTGAACGCGCTGCTTTTCTGTTGATTTGATAAGAAAGCTTACTGCTGCTCGGCAGCCTTGGCAGCGGCCTGCTGCGCTTCGATCTCGATGAGGGCGTCCTTGCGGGAGAGGTTCCAGCGGCCCTTCTCGTCGATCTCCATGAACTTGACCCAGATCATATCGCCGACGGTGACGACGTCTTCGACCTTCTCGACGCGCTTGCGATCGAGCTTGGAGATGTGGACCAGACCGTCCTTGCCCGGAGCGATCTCGACGAACGCGCCGAACTGCATCAGGCGCACAACGCGGCCGTAGTAGAGCTTGCCGACCTCGGGCACAAAGACGATATCGTCGATGCACTTCTTCGCGGCGTCGCACGCGGCGGCGTTGGCAGAGGCGATGTGGATGGTGCCGTCGTCGTCGATGTCGACCTTGGCGCCGGTATCGGCAACGATCTTCTGGATGACGCTGCCGCCCTTACCGATGACCTCGCGGATGCGCTCGGGGTCGATGTGCATGGTGATCATCTTGGGCGCATACTGGCTGACCTCGGCGCGCGGCTCGGAGATGCAGGGCAGCATGATCTGGTCGAGGATCTGCACGCGCGCGTCATAGGTGATCTCAAGGGCGTTTTTGATGATGGCCATGGTCAGGCCGTCGTTCTTGAGGTCCATCTGGATGGCGGTGATGCCCTTCTTCGTACCGGCGACCTTGAAGTCCATCTCGCCGTGGAAGTCCTCAACGCCCTGAATGTCGATGAAGGTGGTGAAATCGTCGCCATCCTGAATGAGGCCGCAGGAGATACCGGCGACAGGCGCCTTGATGGGCACGCCAGCGTCCATCAGCGCGAGCGTGGAGCCACAGATGGAGCCCTGAGAGGTCGAGCCGTTGGAAGAAACGACCTCGCTCACAACGCGGATGGCATACGGGAACTCGTCAACAGACGGGATGACCGGCAGCAGTGCGCGCTCAGCAAGCGCGCCGTGGCCGATCTCGCGGCGGCCGGGGCTGCGGGAGGGCTTGGCCTCGCCGACGGAGTAGCCGGGGAAGTTATAGTGGTGCATATAGCGCTTTTCGGTCTCTTCCCAGATGGTGTCGAGCTTCTGGGCGGCGGAAAGCGTATCGAGCGTACAGACGGAGAGCACCTGCGTCTGACCGCGGGTGAAGAGGCCCGAGCCGTGGACGCGAGGCAGCACGCCGACTTCGGCAGCGAGAGGACGGATCTCGTTCTTCTGGCGGCCGTCGACGCGGTGGCCTTCGAGCAGCCACTGCTTGACGATCTTCTTCTGGAACTTGTAGGTGATTTCATCGAGATACTGGTCCATATCGGGGTACTGCTCGAGGAACATCTCATGCCAGTGCTCGATCATCTCGTTCCAGCGGGCCTCGCGGACGTTCTTGTCGTCGGTATCCATCGCGGCCTTGGCCTCGTCCATGAAGTTTTCGACGATCTTGTCGAACAACTCCTGGTTGAAGCTCGCGTGCGGGTAGTCGAACTTGGGCTTGCCGATCTCGGCGACCATGCGGTTGATGAGCTCGACCTGCTTCTGATTCTCGTTGTGGGCCAGCTCGATGGCCTTGTACATGGTGTCGTTGTCGACCTCGTTCGCGCCGGCCTCGATCATGACGACCTTCTTGCCGGTCGAGACGACCGTGACGTCAAGATCGCTGACCTTGCGCTGCTCGCTCGTGGGGTTGAGGACGAGCTCGCCGTTCACAAGACCGACCTTGAGCGCGCCGACAGGACCGTTCCAAGGGATATCGGAGATGGCAAGCGCGGCGGAGGTGCCGATCAGGGCCGCGATCTCGGGAGAGCAGTCGTGGTCGACGCTCATGACCGTTGCCATGATGGAAACATCGTTGCGGAAGTCGGAGGGGAAGAGCGGGCGGATGGGGCGGTCGATGACGCGGCTGGTCAGGATGCCCTTTTCACCGGGACGACCCTCGCGGCGGTTGAAGGAGCCGGGGATGCGGCCGACGGAGTAAAGCTTCTCCTCAAAGTCGACGGAGAGGGGGAAGAAGTCAATGCCGTCGCGCGGGCGGGCAGAGGCCGTGGCGCAGACGAGCACGCGGGTATCGCCGTAGCCGACCATGACGGCGGCATTGGCGAGCTCGGCAAGCTTGCCGACCTCGAGCGTGAGGGGGCGGCCGGCGAGCTCCATCTCGTACTTGTGGTAGTTGGGGAACTGTCTGTGGGTGATGATGGTAGACATTTGTCGATCTCCTTTTTGTAAAATTTCGTATGGGAGCCGACCGTTTAGCACTTGAAAAAACGTCGGGCTCTCCGCCGCTTTTTCAACTGCTAAAGCATAGCAGGCTCTCATACGCGCGGGGGAACGCAGGGGCGGAAGTGTGAAAGAAGGGTGGTGCGCACGCACACCACCCTGTTTTCAAACTTACTTACGGATACCCAGCTTGGCGATCAGGGCACGATAGCGCTCGATGTCCTTCTTCATGAGGTAGTCGAGCAGGCTGCGGCGCTTACCGATCATCTTGTACAGGCCGCGGCGGGAATGGTTGTCCTGCGGGTGCTGCTTGAGGTGCTCGGTGAGCCGAGCGATACGCTCGGTGAGGATAGCGACCTGAACCTCCGGAGAACCGGTGTCGCCTTCGTGGGTACGGTTGGCCTCGATGATGGCCGTCTTCTGGTCTTTGAGCATCATAGTGTGTATTCCACCTTTCATAAATTCTCCCAACACTGAGCGGCGGGTCGGTGAGTCCTCCACGTCCTAAGTGCGGGAATACGCACGCTAAGCGTGCTGAATTATGATAGCACAGCTTTTTCCTATTGTAAAGCAAAACCTGCGAAACCATACCGTTTTTTTGCATTTTTTCGTCCCGTGCGGCAAAAGGGGCAGCAAAAGAGACGGCCGGAGCCGTCTCTTTTCAGCGGTCAAAGACTTTGCCGCTGTTTTGGTTATTTTCTGAAGTGCTCGCGCGTCAGCTTGATGACGACGGGGCTCAGCAGGAGCAGCGCGATGAGGTTCGGGATGGACATAAGACCGTTGAGCGTATCGGAGATATCCCACACGAGCGAGAGGTCCGCGACCGCACCGGCCACAACGACAAGGCAGAAGATGATCTGATAGGGGCGGATGATCTTGCTGCCGAAGAGGAACTCCGCGCAGCGCGTGCCGTAGAGCGCCCAGCCGAGGATGGTGGATGTGGCGAACAGCAGCAGGCCCACGGCGAGGATCATCGAACCGGCCTTGTCGCCGAAGACGCTCGAAAAGCCCGCGACCGCGGTGGGAACGCCCGCAAGGGCATCGTTGCCGTAGTTGCCGTCCGCCGCACCGGAGCAGAGGACGACGAGCGCGGTGAGCGTGCAGATAACGATGGTATCCATGAAGACCTCGAAAATACCGTAGAGGCCCTGCTTGACGGGGTTCTTTTCCGAGGTGGCGGCGTGCGCGATGGGCGCGGAGCCGAGGCCCGCCTCATTGGAGAAAACGCCGCGGCCGACGCCCTTGGTCATCGCAAGCTTGATGGAAATGCCCGCCGCGCCGCCGGTGACGGCAGCGGGGTCAAACGCGCCCTTGAAGATGGAAGCGAACACGCCGGGGACGGCGCTGACATTCGAAAAGACCACGATGAGCGCGCAGACGATGTAAATAACGGCCATACCGGGCACGAGCTTTTCCGTGACCTGGCCGATGCGCTTGACGCCGCCGAGCAGCACCAGCGCGACAAAGATGGCCACGCAGATGCCGGTGATCAGGCAGATGAGCATCTCCTTATTCGCCGCATCCTCATTGAAGGCAACGGCGACGGACTTGACGGAGTCTGCAATGGAGTTGACCTGCGCAATGTTGCCGATGCCGAACGCCGCGATCGCGCCGAGCACGGCAAACACGGTGCCGAGCCACTTCCACTTGGGGCCAAGGCCGTTTTTGATGTAGTACATGGGTCCGCCGCACCAATCGCCCTTCTCGTTGCGCTCGCGGTACTTGACGGCGAGCGTGACCTCGGAGAACTTCGTCACCATGCCGAACAGCGCCGAGACCCACATCCAGAACACGGCACCGGGGCCGCCCAAAACGATTGCGCCCGTGACGCCCGCGATGTTGCCCGTACCGACGGTGGAGGCAAGGGCCGTGGACACCGCCTGCAGCGGCGTGATCTCGCCGTCGCCCGCCTCGCTCTTCTTGAAAATCCTGCCGATGGTGTTTTTCCACCAGTAGCCGATCTTGGAAAACTGGATGAACCCCACGGCGATGCTCAGATAGACGCCCGTGCCGACGAGCAGCATCAGCATCACCGGTCCCCAGACAAAGCCGTTCACCGCTTTGTTGATGTTCATAAACTGATCCATACTTTTCCCCTTTCCGAAAAAATCACATTTCATGAAACACTGGATGAAAATATTTCATAGTCCAAAGCATACCAAATCGGCCGCCCGCTGTCAACGGGCAAAGCGGCGTTTCTCGCCGCTAAGAAGCAGTAAAATCTTGTATTTTATACAAGAAATCGTTAATATTTTATCATTTTGAGCGCATTTCCTGTGTTTTTTACCCATTCCGTCCCGCACACTTGAAGGGGATTGACAAGGAGAAGCTCCTATGCTATTCTAACTGTACTAACACGCTTAATACAGTCAGGAGGTACCTATGTTCACCTATATTTTTCTGCTTCCGGCGCTCGGCTTTCTGCTGCTCGGCCTTTTGTTCCTCATTGTGCTGTGCGCACGCTGACGGCCACGGGAGGACGATATGATAAGTTTGAATTACCGCGACTCGCGCCCGATCTACGAGCAGGTGTGCGACGGACTGCGGCGGCTGATCGTCTCGGGCGTCATCGCCGACGGGGACAAGCTCCCCTCGGTGCGTGCGCTGGCGACGCAGCTGGCCATCAACCCCAATACCATCCAGCGCGCTTACAATGAGCTGGAAACGAGCGGCTACTGCTGCTCGGTGCCGGGAAAGGGCTGCTTTGCCGTGCACACCTACCGCGAGCGTGACGACAAGCGCCGCCGCGCGCTGGAAGAACAGGTCAAAGAGCTTTTGCAGGAGCTGCGCGCCATGGGCGTGAGCGAAGAAGACATTCAAGCATTGTGCAGGGAGGGAGAAGAGAAATGATCGAAGTACGAGGTCTTAAAAAGACCTTTGACGGCTTTGCCGCGCTGGACGGCGCGGATCTGAGCGTACCGCGCGGCGCGGTCTACGGCCTTGTGGGGCCAAACGGCGCGGGCAAGACGACGCTGCTGCGCCACCTGACGGGCGTTTATCATCAGGACAGCGGCAGCGTGACCTTTGACGGCCAGCCCGTCTGGGAAAATGCGGGCGTGAAGGCGCGCATCGCCTCCATCCCCGACGACTGGTTCTACTTTATGCAGGCGGGGCTGCGCGATATGATGCGCTTTTACCGCGGGCTGTACCCGAAGTTCGATCAGGAGCGCTTTGAAAAGCTCCGCGAGGTCTTCGCGCTCGATGAAAAGCGGCCGCTGCGCCGCATGAGCAAGGGCCAGCAGAAGCAGGCGGCCTTCTGGCTCGCGCTGTGCACAATGCCCGACTATCTCATCCTCGACGAGCCGGTGGACGGTCTCGACCCCGTGATGCGCCGTCAGGTGTGGAGCCTCATTTTGCAGGACGTTGCCGAGCGTGGCACGACAGTGCTTGTCTCGTCGCACAACCTGCGCGAATTGGAGGACGTGTGCGACCACGTGGGCGTGATGAGCCGCGGCAAGCTCCTGCTCGAACATTCGCTGAGCGAATTGCAGGACTATACCGTCAAGCTCCAGCTCGCCTTTGAGGGTGCGGAGCTGCCCGCCCTGCCGCAGGAGATCAAGGTGCTGCACCACGCGCAGACCGGGCGCGTCCACACGCTCATCTGCCGCGGCAGCGCAGAGGAACTGGAACAGCAGCTCGCCGCGCTGCACCCGATCTTTATCGACGCGGTGCCGCTGTCACTTGAAGAAATTTTCATCTATGAACTGGGAGGTGAGGACTATGCGATCCGCGACATCGTTCTTTGATAAGACTTTATTCCGCAGCCAGCTCAAGCACACCTGGCCGCTCTGGCTCGGCTACACCGCCTTGTGGCTTTTCCTCGTGCCGGTCATGCTCTTTTCAGAGCTTTCCGCCTATCAGCTCGGTTACAGCGCAGCGGATGCATCCCGCCTGCTGCTCAATACCGGCGTGCGCGGCGGCATCTTCATTTCCTTCTTCTTCGGCCTTTTCTTTGCGATGCTTTCCTTCTCGCACCTGACGCAGAGCCGCGCGACGAACGGCTTCCACGCGCTCCCCGTGCGGCGCGAGACCATCTTTCTGACCGCCTACCTCACGGGACTGTTCTGCCAGCTTTCCACCATTCTCGTCACGTTTCTGCTCGGCGCGGCGGTCTCAGCCCCGCTGCACCTCAGTTTCTGGAGCGTCACTGCCGCGGCCATGGGCAGCGCCATGCTCGAAGCCGTCTTTTTCTACTCCTTCGCCGCGCTGTGCATGGTGATGACGGGGCAGATCCTCGCCGCGCCCGTCTTCTATTTCGTCGGCAATATCCTCGTCCCGGGAATGGAATATCTGCTGCGCAACTTTGCGGGCAATTTCCTCTACGGCTACAGTGGACAAACCGACGTTGCGCTCGATTTTCTCTCCCCGCCCCTCTATATGTACTTCAAGGTGGGCATCGCCTCGATCGAGACCTGCGAGAGCGACTCGTACTATGTGACCGCCTACGCGCTCGTGCGCGGCTCGCTCATGATCCTTGCCGCCTACGCGCTCGCGGGACTTGTCATCGCCCTCATCGCGCTGCTCCTCTACCGCACGCGCAAGAGCGAGATGACCGGCTCGACGGTCGCCTTCCCGTGGGCGGTGCCGGTCTTCAAGTACGGCGTTGCGTTCTGCACCGCCGTTTCGCTCGGCCAGTTCCTCTACTATTTCCTCTTCGGCCAGTACCGCTCGAGCGGCAACGATTCCCTGCCCGGCACGATCCTCTGCATGGCGGCGGCGGGGCTTGTGGGCTACTTTGTCGCCGAGATGCTCATCAAAAAGAGCTTCCGTGTCTTCCGCGCGGGCGCAAAGGGCGCGGCCATCGTTTCGCTCGCTCTTGTGCTGCTCGGCGTTACGATGAGCTTCGACCTCACGGGCTATGAAAAGCGCGTGCCGGATGAGAGCGAGATCGAATCTGCCTTTTACACCTTCTCCGGCATGACGGACGTCACGACCGACGACGCCGATACCATCCGCCGCCTCACCGCGGCGCACCAGGCCATCGTCAAAAACCGGAACGAGCAGGTGCGCATCGCAGACGCATCGGACGCGGATACGCTCTCCCAGAGCGATTATGACGACATCGAACCCTTCCACCTGCGCCTGACCTACTATCTCAAGGACGGCTCACAGCTCTCGCGCTCCTATTCACTCTATCTGCGGAGAAGTGACCTCACCGTGCCCTCGTCCGTCACAGCGCGCGTGAACGCGCTCTATATGTGCAGAGAGTCCGTGCTCCGCCGCGTCCTCAGCTACGGTTACGCGCACCTCGGCGACACGCCGCGCTTCCTCGACAGCTACTGCTACTATTACGATGAGAACTCCAACACAAAGGACTATGCTCTCACCGCCGCGCAGGCCGAACAGGTTTACGCCGCGCTGATGCAGGACGTTCAGGATTCCGATAACGGCGGCAGCGACATCTTCGCCGTGCAGGAGTACCAGTACGATCCCCCCATCTCCTTCTGGCTCGAGCTGTACTTTGAGTCTGTTGACGAGCAGGGCCGTCCCAAGGTGTATACGCTCGACCCCAATGTAAATAACTCAACGCCCAACACCCTGCAAGTACTGAATGAGCTGCTGCCCGAGCTGAAATCCAACACCGTAACGCCGCCCAGCGACGACGGCATTCACACTCTCCCCGCCACAGAGGACGCTTCCACCGAGGAAAGTGTGAACTGACATGGCAGAAAAAACAAAGCGGCGGCGCAGGCGCCGCCGCACCGGGAGTAAGAAAGCATTTCTCGTCCTGCTCGCGCTCGTTTTGCTTGTTCTCGGCGGCGTGAAGCTGCGCTATGCGCTCGCCCACCGGAATCTCCCCGGCTCGAATGTCAGCGTGCCGGACTTTGTCACGGTCGACTACCTACCCCTCAACGAGTATTCCCGTCCCGGCACGCCGCTCAAGGAAATTTCCGGCGTGGTGGTGCACTATGTCGGCAACCCCGGCACGACCGCCGCGGCGAACCGCAGCTTTTTCGCCAACCTTGCGCTGACGCACGAGACCTACGCGAGCGCGCACTTTGTCGTCGGGCTCGACGGCGAGATTTTACAGTGCGTGCCGCTGACGGAGATTGCCTACTGCTCCAATACCGCGAACGACTACACCGTGTCCATCGAGGTCTGCCACCCCGACGACACAGGCAAGTTTGATGACGCGACGATGGAGAGCCTTGAACAGCTCGTCGCGTGGCTGTGTGAGACGTTCTCTCTTGACCCCGACGCGGACGTCATCCGCCACTACGACGTGACGGGCAAGATCTGTCCCAAATACTATGTGGAAAACGAGGATGCGTGGCTTAGTTTTAAGCAGGACGTGAGCGTGCGCATCGAAGAGGACTGCGCGGCGAACTGATCGCAGCGATGTAAGGAGGCCCTGCCATGAAACGTATGTTTGCCGCACTGCTTTGCCTTGCGTTAGGGCTTGCGCTGTTCCTCTCCGTCCGAAGCAAGCCCGATGAACCGCTCCTCCATGTCGCGCTGAAACCAGCCTGCGAGCAGGACGCCGCTTACGTCTACGAAACGGTCTATGCAAGCGGCAAGAGCCGCGCCTGCGACGCCTTCACGCCCGACGCCTGCGTCTTTTACACCGCAGACTACGCAGACTTTGACACCTCCGCGCTTCACTCGCACAGGGTCAACACGCTCGTCGCCACCACGCTCTATGACTCCGCCGGCAACGCCGTCACCCCCAACGAAACGATGATCGCCATGATGCACGCCGCCGCAGACCAGATCGACCATGCGATCTTCGATTTTCAGATCATCGTTGTGAACGGTCAGCGCTATTTTGCCTTTGTTAAGCTCAACGTCAACTGGTGGGATCCGTGCACGCTGTACGAGTACGACGGCGGAGAGCTCCGCGAGCTCTGCCAATGGGACAATATGCGACTGTTGTCGATCGGCCTCATCTGAAATCCATACGAAAAAACGTCTGTCTCGGTTGAGACAGACGTTTTTTGTTCAGTTCTTCGCTTCCAGGCTATAGGGATCTCTGCCCGCGGCAAATTCGGAGATCATCTCCGCCGTGAGCGCGATGCCGTTGTTGACAAACGTCTCCCGCAGCTCCTCGCGGCTGACCCATGCGCCGTCCGCCAGCTCAAAGTTGTCGAGATGGATGGTATCGTCGTCGCCGTCGAGCCTGCACCAGTAGCCCATCATGATGTTGCCGCTGATGCCCCAGGGCTGGCAGCAGTAGTAGCGCAGGTCCTTGACCTTGAGCCCGACCTCCTCCATCACCTCGCGGTGCACGGTCTGCTCAAAGCTCTCGGCAAACTCGGTGAAGCCCGCGACAAGTGCCGTGCGCTGCGCGCCGGGACGGTTGGCGTACTTGGTCAAAAGCAGGTAGTCCCCGTGCGTCACGGCCACGATGACCGACGGGTTGATGCGCGGGAAGATCATGTTGCCGCACTTGGGACAGCGCATCATGCGCTCGTTTTCGTCGTGGACGAGTGTTTCCCCGCAGCAGCCACAATAGCGCGCGCTGCGATACCAAGAGCACAGATGCCACGCGCTCACGGCGGCGTAGGCAAGCTCCTGCGGCTTTTCCGTGCGGAAGAGGCCGATATTGCGGTAGGAATAGCCCTCGATCGCGCGCTCTTCTTCGTCAAAGAGCAGGTAATACTCCCGCCCGTCGAGTTCAAAGAGATAGGTGAACGCCTCGTCAGGCTCTGCAAACATTGAGCGCACGGGAAATTTCAGTCCGTTGTCATCGATGCGGCAGAGAAGCTCCTGCCCGCGGAACTGCACCACGGCGCTGCTCTTTTTCGGCACGGCGTTCTTTTTCCACTCGTTATAAAGGTGCTTCGGCTCGATATCCTGGATCATGTCGGCGTTCCTCCCGGTCATTGTTTCTTTCGACGAGATATTGTACAACGCCCGACGGCATTTTGCAAGATGCCTTACTCCTGCACGATGCGCTCGGCTTCGAGCGACGCGATCTTTCTTTTCGCGCGGCGCAGTCCCCGCGGACAATCGACAAGCCCCACAATACAAACGAGTAGAAGCAGCGAAGCTGCCGTAAGGAGGATGATTTGCGCTGAGCTGAATCTGATAGCGGCCACGCCCGCATACCTGCCGATCACGTTCGCATTCATCAGCGTCATTAGAATATTCATCAGCGTGATGCTCATCCAGCCAAGGCTCAGCAGCAGACCTGCGCGCAGGTAGCGCACGGCTTTTTTCTGCTGGGCGATGAGGGAATCGAGGTCTGAGTACAGATCAAAAGGCGTGCCGTCCGCCTTCTTGCGCAGAACGAGCAGGTCTCCCACGCCGCCGACCTCTTCAATGCCAAACTCTGTAAGCTCTGCGATGTAGGTGAGGCGGTCTATCCCCGCTTCCTTCACCTGCACGCGATACTCGTATTCGTTCGGCTCCCCCCGGCGGTAGGCGGAAACCAGCGAGCCGAATTTTTCAAGAAGCCAGCCCTCTTTCGCCATTTCGTTCGCCCGTCTTTCGATCCGCTCGGGATCAATGGCATAGCTCGACAGATGCAGCCTTATCTTTTTGTCCTTCGCCATCGTGCGTCCTCCCTTCAGTTCCAGTCGGCGGTGAGCGCATCGCCGTTTTGCGTCAGCTCATGCAGTCTGCGCAGCTCCGCACGCACAGCCTCGCGGCCCGCGGGGGTGATCTGATACTCTTTTCTCCGTCCCTCGCTCTCGTCGCCGAGTGAGGCGATCCAGCCGCGCTCGGTGAGCGTTGCAAGCGCGCCGTAGAGCGTTCCCGCGGCGAGCCGCACACGTCCGCCGCTCAAGCTTTCCACATTCTGCATGATGCCGTAGCCGTGCAGGGGCCGGTCCAGCGAAAGCAGGATATAAAAGACCGCCTCGGTCAGTGCCGTCGTTCCCATGCCGCATCTCTCCTTTCGTCCTCCGTTATAACGGTAGCCGATATATCGTCTACCGATAAACTATCATACCGCGCGCAGTCTGTCAATAGAAAAAAAGGGCAGGGAATGCAAAATTTGCATTTCCCGCCCTTTTTCCATAGCACCGCAACTTTTCGCGTCCGCAGACGCGAAAGCAATTCAAATCGTAAATTGTCACGACATGCGCGTGACAATTTACACTTCTCAGGCCGCAAGTGTGGAAAACGCCCGCCGATGGCGGGCGTTTTATGCGCGCAGCGGACTGCGTTCCCCCTCAAAAAAGCGGCAAAGCCGGTTTTTTGAAGTCTTATAGTCTCGTGATGACCGGCAGCACCATCGGGCTGCGTTTGGTCGCCTTGAAGAGGTAGTTGCTCACCGCGCTGCGGATCGCGCCCTTGAGCTCGTTCATGTCGCGTCCGCGCTTGCCGCGGAACGCCTCCGCCGTGGACATCGTGAGATTCCTGAGGTCTTGCAGCAGTTCCTCGGAATCCTTGACGTAGATAAAGCCGCGCGTGATGATCTCCGGCTCGGCGAGCAGGTCGCCGTTCTGCGCGCTGATCGGCAGCACGACGACGACCATGCCGTCCTCTGCAAGGTGCTTGCGGTCGCGCAGCACCACCGCGCCGACGTCGCCGACGCCGTAGCCGTCGACGAACACCTCGCCCGCGGGCGCGTAGCCGGGCACGCACTTCATCGAGCGCGCGCCGATCTCAACGGCGTCGCCGTTGTCGCAGATGACGATGTTCTTGCGGTCCATCCCCATTTGCAGGGCGAGGTCCTTGTGAATTTGCAGCATACGCTGCTCGCCGTGCACGGGGATGAAGTACTTGGGCTTTGTGAGCGCGTGGATGATCTTGAGCTCCTCCTGGCAGGCGTGGCCCGAAACGTGCAGCATATCCGCGCGGTCATAGATGACCTCGACGCCCTTGCGGAAGAGCTCGTTGATGACGCGCGAGACGGTATTTTCGTTGCCGGGGATGGCGGAAGCCGAGATGATGACGCGGTCGCCGGGGCCGACTTCGATCTGCTTGTGCTGGGAGAACGCCATACGGTACAGGGCGGACATCTCCTCGCCCTGCGAGCCGGTGGTGACGATGACCTGCTTGTCAAGCGGCATCGACTTGATCTTGTTGATGTCGACCACGGTGTTTTTCGGCGGCTTCATGTAGCCGAGGTCGGTCGCGACCTTTGTGACGTTTTCCATGCTGCGGCCCGTAACGGCGACCTTGCGCCCGCACTCTGCCGCAGCGTCCATGATCTGCTGGATGCGGTGGACATTCGAGGCGAACGTCGTGACGATGATGCGCTGCTTGCAGCCCTGGAACAGGCGGTTGAAGGTCCGGCCCACCGTGCGCTCGCTCATCGTGTAGCCCGGGCGCTCAACGTTCGTCGAATCCGCGAGCAGCGCCAAAACACCCTGCTTGCCAAGCTCGCCGAAGCGGGCAAGGTCGATCACCTCGCCATCGATGGGCGTCGAGTCGATCTTGAAGTCGCCCGTGTGGACGACGGTGCCGAGCCCCGTGTGGATGGCGAAGGCAACAGAGTCCGCGATCGAGTGGTTGACGTGGATGAACTCCACGCTGAACTTGCCGGCCTTGACGGTCATGCCGCTTTCCACCGTGACGATCTTCGTCGACTTGAGAAGGCCGTGCTCCTCGAGCTTCAGGCGGATGAGGCCCGCGGTGAGGCGCGTGCAGTAAATGGGAATATTCACCTTTTTGAGGATGTAGGGCACCGCGCCGATGTGGTCCTCGTGCCCGTGGGTGATGAACAGGCCGCGGATGCGGTTCTTGTGCTTGACAAGATAGCTCACGTCGGGGATGACGCAGTCGATGCCGTACATGTCGTCGCCGGGGAAGGCCATGCCGCAGTCGACCACGATGATCTCGCCGCCGTATTCGTAAACGGTCATATTCTTGCCGATCTCATTGAGACCGCCGAGGGGGATGATTTTTAACTGTTCAGCCAATGCTGGATCAACTCCTTTTGATTCGTTTGAAGCATAAACGATAGATTTGTTTTGAATTTGTTCTGTGTCCGGGCCAAAAGGCGCAAGGCAGAAGAGACGTCCGTGCCCATGCTTCGCCCTGCTTCACGAAGCAAATGCACCTGCGGCGCCTTGATAAGACCCATATGGACTTTTTTATAAAAACCGCGACAGGCCGCGGCCAAAACCAAAGAAAAAACAGGCATTCGCGCGGAAAAGACGCGCATTTTCCCGCCATGTACGGAGTAGTATAGCACATTCCGCGCAAAAAGTATACCACATTTTTTGTCGACGGGCAAAAATTTCGTTTTTATATTGTATCCATGCCCTACCCCGTGCTATAATGAAATGGATTATTCCCCTGTGCTGAGCCGCAGGGGGCATTATCCGGACGGGAGGCAGCCTATTTATGAGGAACAAAAAGATCAGCAAGCTGGTAGACCCCAGCTTCCGGCTCTACTTTGTTGTCGGCTTTTTATTCGCAGCCGTCACGCTGCGCGTGAGCGTTCCGCTCGCCATCTGCGAGGCCGCTGCGATGGCGTTTCTCCTGTGGTACTTCCGCCACACGGCGCAGAAGCGCCGCGAGGGGATCCGCCGGTACATCGACGATGTGACCGACGACATGACCACGGCTGACAAGGCCTCGATGCTCTCGGCCCCGTTCGCGATGATGGTCTTCCGTCCCGACACGCAGGAGATCCTATGGAGCAACGACAGCTTTTTGCAGCTCACCGGCGTGCAGGAGGATATCTTCGATAACCGCATCGACGATGTGCTGCCTGACTTTCCGACCCACTGGCTGCTCGAGGGCAAGAGCGAATGCCCCGAGACCGTGATGCTCGGCGGGCGCCATTTCCGCGTGTTCGGCAACCTGAGCCACCCCACCTCCCGCCGCGGCGGACAGAGCCTGCTTGCCACGACCTACTGGACGGACGTGACCGAGCAGGACACGCTGCGCGAGGAGAACGAGAGCCGCCGTCCCATCGTGTCGATCATCATGATCGACAACTACGAGGAGCTGATGAAGGCCGGCAGCGAGGCCTCGCGCAGTGCGGTGCTCGCCGCCATCGACGAAAAGCTCAGCGACTGGCTCAAGGACTCCCACAGCCTGCTGCGCAAATTCGACCGCAACCGCTACGTGCTCGTCACGACCGAGCAGGAGTATCAAAGCCTGCTCGAGGGCAAATTCTCCGTGCTCGACGCGGTGCGAAGCGTCGTCACCGAGGACGGCGTGGCCGCAACGCTCTCGATCGGCGTGGGCAAGGACGTGGACGATTACGAAACGCTCTACCAGAACGCCATGCTCTCGATCGAAATGGCGCTCTCGCGCGGCGGCGACCAGGTCGTCGTGCGCAACCGCCTCGACTTTGAATTCTACGGCGGCAAGTCCAAATCCACCGAAAAGCGCACAAAGGTCAAATCCCGCGTGATGGCCAACGCCCTCGGCGAGCTCATCTCCGACGCGGGGCAGATCTTCGTCATGGGCCACCAGCACGCGGACATGGATGCCGTCGGCGCGGCGGCGGGCATCTGCTGCATCGCGCGCAAGCGCGGCAAAAAGGCGCAGATCGTCATCGACATGGAGGACAACGTCGCAAAGCCGATCCTCGCCAAGCTCGCGGCGCTGCCGGAATACAAGGATGCGTTCATCTCGGGAAGCGACGCCTTCATCTCCGCCCAGCCGGGTGCGCTGCTCGTCGTGGTAGACACCAACCGCCCCGACTTTGTCGAATCCGAGCAGCTTCTTGACGCGTGCAACCGCGTGGCGGTCATCGACCACCACAGAAGGGCCGCGAATTACATCGAATCCGCCGCGCTCAACTTCCACGAGCCGTATGCCTCGAGCGCGTCCGAGCTTGTGACGGAGCTGCTGCAATACCTCGCCGACCCGACCGACCTGCTGCGTGCAGAGTCCGAGGCGCTGCTCGCGGGCATCGTGCTCGACACGAAGAACTTCACGATGCGTACCGGCGGGCGCACGTTTGAGGCCGCCGCGTTCCTGCGCCGCGCGGGTGCGGACACGTCGGATGTGCAGCGGCTCTTCCAGAGCGATCTGGCCGGCATGATCGAGCGCTACGACATCATCCGCCACGCCGAGCTCGTGCACGGCGATATCGCGGTCGCGGCGGTCGAAAAGGAGATCGACCGCGTGACGGCGGCCAAGGCATCCGACGAGCTTTTGACGCTCTCCGGCATCCACGCCTCGGTCGTTCTCTACAAGCACGGCACGGGCGTCAATCTCTCCGCGCGCTCGCTCGGCGAGATCAACGTGCAGTTCATCATGGAAAAGCTCGGCGGCGGCGGCAACTCCACCACCGCGGGCGGCCAGGTGGCCGACGCCACCGTGGACGAGGTGCGCGAGCGTCTGCTCACCGCCATCGACGAATATACAGAAGAGTAAATTACCCACAAGGAGGATATACATATGAAAGTCATTTTAACGCAGGATGTCCGCGGTCAGGGCAAGAAGGGCCAGCTCATCGACGCGGCCGAGGGCTACGCGAGAAACTTCCTGCTGCCCCGCAAGCTCGCCGTGCTCGCCACGACCGACGCCATCAACACCATGAACTTAAAGGAAAAGGCCCGCCGCGCCGAGGAAGCCGCAAACCGTCAGGCCGCCGTCGAAATGGGCGCAAAGCTCAAGAACGTGACCGTCAAGCTCACGGCCAAGGGCGGCAAGGAGGGCAAGCTCTTCGGCGCCATCACGAGCAAGGAGATCTCCGAGGGGCTCATGAGCCAGTTCCAGCTCGACGTGCCCAAGCAGAAGATCGTGCTCGACGAGCCCATCAAGGCCTACGGCACCTACGAGGTCAAGGCCAAGCTCGGCTACGAGGTCAGCGCCAAGTTCTCCGTCAGCGTGAGCGAGGAGTAAAAAGGCGCAACATTACGCGATAAGGAGGGCTTCTACGTGGAGGATATCTTCTACCGGCAGATGCCTCACTCCCTGGAGGCGGAGCAATCGGTGCTCGGCTCCATGCTCATCGACGCAAACTGCGTCAAGGACGTGATGGAGCAGCTCCGCCCCGACGATTTTTACCTGAAGCAAAACCGCGAGATCTTCGAGACGATCTACTCCATGTTCGTCTACTCCAAGCCCATCGACGGCGTGACCGTCGCGGGCGAGATGGAGAAAAACGGCACCTACGATGAAAATACAACGCGCCCGTATCTCGCCCAGTTGATGGACGTGACGCCCACGAGCGCGAACGTGATGGAATACGTCAGCATCGTGCGCGACAAGGCGCTGCTGCGCGCGCTCTACACCGTGGCGGGGGAAATTTCCTCCATGGTGCAGGACGGCGCGGGCGGAGCCGCCAGCGTGCTCGACGCGGCCGAGCAGAAGATCTACGCCGTGCGCCGCGGGCGCAGCGCGCAGAGCATGGCGAGCATCGGCGTTGTGCTGCAGGGCGTTCTGGACCATTTGAGCGAGCTGAGCGCCAACGGCGGCAAAACGCTGCCTGGCCTCCCCACGGGCTTTGGCGTACTGGACGACAAGATGAATGGTCTCAACAAATCGGACCTTGTGCTGCTGGCCGCGCGTCCCGGTATGGGTAAGACGAGTATGGCGCTGAACCTTGCGCTGAACGTCGCGCGCTCGAGCGGGCAGGCCGTGGCCGTGTTCTCGCTCGAAATGTCGCGCGAGCAGCTCGTGACGCGCATTTTGTCCAATCAGGCAACGGTCGAAAACCAGCGCCTTGTGACGGGCAACCTGCGCGAGCAGGACTGGGTCAACATTGCAAACGCCGCCTCGATCCTCTCGGGGCTCGACATTCTCATTGACGATAACCCGCTGCTCACCGTCGCAGACATGAACGCCAAGTGCCGCCGCATCGACAATTTGGGCCTTGTCGTCATCGACTACCTACAGCTGATGGCGTCCTCCGGTACGAAGGGCTACAGCGGCGAGAGCCGCCAGCAGGTGGTCAGCGATATTTCCCGTATGCTCAAGATCATGGCAAAGGAATTACAGGTCCCGGTGCTGTGCCTCTCGCAGCTCTCGCGTGCAAACGAAAAGCGCGAGGATAAGCGCCCCATGCTCTCCGACCTTCGTGAATCGGGTGCCATCGAGCAGGACGCGGATATCGTCATGTTCCTGTACCGCGACGATTATTACAACGAAGACTCGGAAAAGCGCAACATCGCCGAGTGCATCATCGCAAAGAACCGCCACGGCGAAACGGGCAAGGTAGAGCTCGCCTGGTCGCCGCAGTATACGACCTTCTCCTCTCTCGACTACCGGCATGAAGAGGACTGAGCTGCCGCGCGCCGAGACTCTCTGCGCGCGCTATCTCGACAAAGCCCGTCCCGTGCTCGCCGCCGTGTCCGGCGGCGTGGACTCGATGTGTCTATTGTATTTTCTGCGCGAAAAGGGGTACGACGTCTCCTGTGCGCATTTTAACCATCAGCTCCGCGGTGAGGAGGCCGCGCGTGACGAGGCATTCGTCCGCGCGTGGTGCGAAAAAGAGGGCATTCCCTTTTATTTGGGCCGCGGCGATGTGCGCGCCCATGCGCGCGAGAGCGGAAAAAGCGAGGAGGAGGCCGGGCGCGACCTGCGCTATGCCTTTCTGCGCAAAACGGCAAACGGTCTGCACGCGCAGATCGCGCTGGCACACCACGCGGACGACAACGCCGAGACGGTGCTCTTGAACCTCATCCGCGGAACAGATCTGCGCGGCCTTTGCGGGATGCAGCCAAAGCAGGGCGACCTCGTCCGCCCATTTTTGGAGCAGACGCGCGAGGAGCTCGTCGCTTACGCGGCGGCGCATGATATCCCGCACGTCGAGGATCACACCAACGCAGACCCGAACGCCGCCGCGCGCAACTATCTGCGGCTCGAAATTTTCCCGCGGCTCAAGCATCTCAATCCCCGCGCGGGCGAGCACATCGCCGCGGCAGCGCGCTCGCTGACCGCACTCGATGACGCCATCGAGCAGAAGGCGGAAGCGCTGCTCGCGGACACGGAATGCACAGGATCGTCTGTCTCGCTGCCGCTATGCCGTTTTTGTGCGGCGGACGAAGCCGTGCAGGTCCGCGCGCTGCTGCGCATGGCCGACCGGCTCGGCGTCGGGCGAAAGGACATCGGCCGCGAGCAACTGAACGCCGTCCTTGCGCTCGCGCAAAAGGACGACGCGGTGCGGCGGCAGGTCTCGCTGCCGCGCGGCGTGGTCGTGCATCTCGCAGGCGGCGCGCTGACGATGACCGTGCAGCCCGCGGCGCCGAAACGCGCGGTCCTATCCCCCGGCATTCCCCTCCGCTGGGGAAATTTCGAGCTGACGCTGCTGCGTGCGCCCGACGGCGGGGGGCTTTCGCTCCGCGCGCCGGAGGAAGGTGAGACGGTCTCCGTCGGTCCCTGCGACTTAAAGGCGCGCCTGACGCTTGCGGGCGCGAACGGCGCGCGCAGCGTGAAGCGACTGTGCGTCGATCAAAAAATTTCTCTCACCGAGCGCGATGCGCTCCCCGCCCTTTATGTCGGCGACCGGCTTGCCGCCGTGTGGCGGCTTGGCACGGACGTTGCCTTTTTGCCGAAGGGCGGTGAAGCGGCGCACTTCGTGCGCATCGTTTCCCTGTAGCTTATTTTGTGCGACCTGCGGCGGAACGCCGCATCAGATACAACAAATACGAATAAAAAGAAAGTGGAGAAAAAAGCTATGGCTAAGAGCAATATGGATCAGGATATCCTGAAGGTACTGTATTCCGAGGAGCAGCTCAGAACGCGCGTGCAGGAGATGGGCGATGCGCTCTATGAGCGCCTGAAGGACAAAAATCCCCTGTTTCTCGGTGTGCTGAAGGGCTCCTTCATCTTCATGGCCGACATTGTGCGCGCCTGCCAGCTCAAGAGCGACGTTGAATTCATTGCCGTCTCGTCCTATCAGAACGCGACGACCTCGTCCGGCGTGGTGCAGATCACGCACGATCTCCAGCAGGACATTACGGGCCGCGACATTGTTGTCATCGAGGACATTCTCGACTCCGGCAATACGCTCTACTTCCTCAAGAACTACTTTATGACCAAGGGCGCCGCCAGCGTGACCGTCGTGACGCTGCTCGACAAGCCCTCCCGCCGCACAAAGCCCGTCGTCGCCGACCTTGCAGGCTTCGAGGTGCCCGATGAGTTCGTCGTCGGCTACGGTCTCGACTACGCGCAGAAGTACCGCAATATGCCCTACATCGGCGTGCTGAAGCCGGAAGTCTATTCCGAAAATTGATCCGGCGCGGGGACGCGGCTCTTTCCGTCTCCCCGCGGCAATAAGGAGGAACCCCCATTGACTCAACAATCCAAGCGCCCCGGCCTGCTGCCGTATCTGCTGGTGCTGCTCGTCATTGTCGGCGTGTACAGCTTCATGAGCCGTCCCACGGAGGCCGAGCCGTCCTATTCCGAGGTGCGCGAGCTCTTTGAGCAGGAGAAGGTCCGGTCCTTCACCGTGACGGATACCACGCTGCGCATGACGCTGCGCGAGCCCATCGACGGCAAGTCGGAGATCCGGAAGGACCTTTTCAGCTTCTCGCTCTTCTATGATGACCTGGGCGAGCTCATCGAGCAGCAGGCGGCGGACGGCATCATCGAGAGCTACGACATTTCCGCCGATCATTCCATCAACTATGTCGCGATGTTCGCGCCCTATATTCTCGCCATTCTCGGCATCTTTGCCATCTGGTACTTCCTCTCCGTCCGCTCCGCGGGCGGTGGCGGCGGCGACCGCATGGCCAAGTTCGGCACGGCCTCGTTCAAGACCGGCGGGGACAACAAGCGCCCCACGACCTTTGCCGACGTTGCCGGCGCGGACGAGGAAAAAGAGGAATTGCAGGAGATCGTCGACTTTTTGAAAGAGCCGTCGAAATTCATTGACCTCGGCGCGCGCATCCCCAAGGGCGTGCTGCTCGTCGGTCCTCCGGGCACGGGCAAGACGCTGCTGGCCCGCGCCGTCGCGGGCGAGGCAGGCGTGCAGTTTCTGTCCATCTCCGGCTCCGACTTTGTGGAAATGTATGTCGGCGTCGGCGCGAGCCGCGTGCGTGACCTCTTCGAGCAGGCGAAGAAGGTCGCCCCTGCCATCATCTTCATCGACGAGATCGACGCCGTGGGCCGTCAGCGCGGCACAGGTCTCGGCGGCGGCCACGACGAGCGTGAGCAGACGCTCAACCAACTGCTCGTCGAAATGGACGGCTTCGGCACGAACGAGGGCGTCGTCGTCATGGCGGCGACAAACCGCGCCGATATTCTTGACCCCGCGCTGCTGCGTCCCGGCCGTTTCGACCGCCAGGTATACGTAGGCCTGCCCGATATCCGCGGCCGCGAGGATATCCTGAGCATCCACATCAAGAATAAGCCCCTTGCCGAGGACGTGGATCTCTCCACCGTTGCCAAGGGCACGCCCGGCTTCACGGGCGCGGACCTTGAAAATCTCTGCAACGAGGCCGCGCTGCTCGCCGCGCGCCGCGGCAGCAAGCTCATCACGATGGCCGACTTCTCCGAGGCGGAGATCAAGGTCATCGCCGGTCCCGAGAAGAAGAGCCGCGTCGTGAGCGAACAGGAGCGCAAGCTCACCGCCTATCACGAGGCTGGTCACGCCATCGTGATGCACGCCCTGCCGACGCACGACCCCGTGCACCAGATCACGATCGTCCCGCGCGGCGGCGCCGGCGGCATGACGATCTCGCTGCCGGCGGAGGACCGCTCGTATCAGTCCAAGCGCTATATGGAAGAGCAGATCGTCTCGCTTCTCGGCGGGCGCGTGGCGGAAAAGCTGATGCTCGGCGATATTTCGACCGGCGCGTCGAACGACATCCAGCGCGCCTCGCAGATCGCGCGCAAGATGGTCACGGTGTACGGCATGAGCGAAAGGCTCGGCTCGATCTCGTTCGAATCCGGGCACGATGAAATTTTCATCGGACGCTCGATGGCGCAGACCAAGCCCTACTCCGAGCAGGTCGCCGCGCAGATCGACGAGGAGGTCAAGTCCATCGTCGACGCCGCCTACGAGCGCTGCGAGGACATCCTCACGCGCGATCGGGCGCAGCTTGTCACCGTGGCGGAGTTCCTGCTCGCGCACGAAACGATGAGCGCTCAGGAGTTTGAGGCCGTTTTCACGCCGGAAAACACCGAGGCGGACAAAACCTAATATCGCCATGAATGAATGAATGAAATATCTCACCAACGGCCCGTTGGTGAGATATTTTTTCGTTTTTCTGCAAGATTCGTTGCATTTTAAGCCTTTTCCCTCTTGCCAATTCCATTCTTTCTGCTATAATAATGCATCAGTATTACATTTGCATGAAAGAAGTGAATCCAACATGAAGAAAAGCAGCAGCTTCAGCGGCTCGCTCGGTTTTGTGCTGGCTGCGGCAGGCAGCGCGGTGGGCGTCGGCAATATCTGGCGCTTCCCCTACCTCTGTGCCAAGGACGGCGGCGGTCTGTTCCTGCTCGTCTACCTTGTGCTGGTGCTGACGTTCGGCTTCACCCTGCTGACGACCGACGTGGCCATCGGCCGCCGCACGAAGCAGAATGCGCTCAATGCCTTCGCAACGCTCAACAAAAAGTGGAAGTTCCTGGGCTACCTCACCTTCCTCGTTCCCACGCTCATCATGACGTATTACTCCGTCATCGGCGGCTGGATCACGAAGTATTTCACCCTCTACCTTGTCTCAAGCGGCAATGATGCCGCGCAGGACGGGTTCTTCACCTCGTTCATCACCTCCCCCGTTTCGCCGATCGTCTTTATGCTGATCTTTCTGACGCTGACGGCGTGGGTCGTGTACTGCGGCGTGGAAAAGGGCATTGAAAAATACTCCCGCTACATCATGCCCGGCCTGCTGCTGCTCATCATCGGCATCGCCGTCTTCTCGCTCACGCTCTCGTACACCGACGAGGGCGGCGTGACGCGCACGGGCATGGAGGGCCTTCTTGTTTACATCACGCCCGACTTCACGGGGCTAACCGTGCAGCGCTTTCTGAACATCGCGCTCGACGCGATGAGCCAGCTCTTCTTCTCGCTCAGCGTGAGCATGGGCATCATGATCACCTACGGCAGCTATGTCAAAGACGACGTCGACCTCAACAAGGCCAACAACCAGATCGAAATTTTTGATACGGGCGTCGCGTTCCTCGCGGGCCTGATGATCATTCCGTCCGTCTATGTCTTCCTCGGCACCGATGGCATGGCCAGCGGCCCGAGCCTGACATTCATCAGCCTGCCGAAGGTCTTCGCCGCGATGGGCGGCGTGGGCCGCGTCATCGGCGCGGTGTTCTTCCTCGCCCTCGGCTTTGCCGCGCTGACAAGCTGCGTGTCCGTCATGGAGACGCTCGTCGCCAACTGCATGGAGATTTTCCACAAGTCGCGCAAGGAGATGTGCGCCGCCGTGGGCGTCTATTCGCTCGTCACGGCCGTGCTCATCTGCCTGGGCTACAACGCGCTCTACTTTGAGCTGCCGCTGCCCAACGGCTCGACCGCGCAGCTGCTCGATGTGATGGACTATATCAGCAACAGCTTCCTCATGCCCTTCATCAGCCTGCTGACGAGCATCCTCATCGGCTGGATCGTGGGGCCGAAGTGGATCATCGCCGAGGTCGAGAAAAACGGCGAGCACTTTGGCAGGGCAAGGCTTTACAGCGTGATGATGAAGTACATCGTGCCCGTCGTTATGCTCATCCTGTTTTTGACCTCCACCGGCCTTGGCAGCCTGATCTTCGCCAGCTGAGAGAAAAGCTGCGCCAGCCTTTTGAAGCTCATACAAAAAGCAAGCTCCCGGCCGATGGCCGGGAGCTTGTTTCCGTTTCCTTGGCGATGCATTATTCTGCAACCGCTTTTCTGAGCTTTTCCAGATCCGCCGCGTCGGGGTGCGGCAACGCACGGTCAAAATTCTCGATCAGCATATCAAGGTTTGCCGGGTGCTCCGGCTGCTCCTTCATCCTGAGATAGCGCTCCTTCACGGCCTGCGGCATTCTGCCCTGACACATATATTCTCCGATGACGGTATTGCTGGCGTCGACAGACTGGCGAACGCGGTCGAGCACCTTTCTGAAATATGCCTCGCTGCCGCCAAAGCCTGCCGTTCCGAAGAGAAATATCTTTTTCCCTCTCAGCCCCGCAAGCAGCGCCAGCGTATCCTCGTCCGCGTTTCCCTTGTCCGTCCAGAAGCCGACGTAGAGCAGCTCCGACTTTGCCTCCGCGCCGCCGCAGACACCGAAGTAGTCGCAGTTTTCCTTCGGCAGCGTCTCGCGGATCGCCTCGGCAAGCATCCTCGTGTTGCCGGTCACGCTGCTGAACATGATCGAATATCGTTCCTTTTCCATTTGTACGTTCCTTTCCACCACTTGTATCGGCGCAGTTCCTTTCGGGCAGTCACGCAGTCACTATTTATTATTTTATCACGCCGCAGAACACATATACAAGCGAAAAAACAGCAAAGCGAAACGAAGATTTCCGTGTCCTGACCTGCTTCTTCGTATTGGCATTTGCCCCGATGCAGGTGCCGACTATGAAAGCTGCCTTCGGCGGCAGATCGCCTGCTTCTGACACTTCGCCCAGACTCCGCGCAAAGGCCTGAACTGCAGCGCTCGGCGTTATCTTCTTGTTCCGTCGTCACGAAAGGTTCTTTTGAGCGCCCGCTCAGTCGGAATGAGCGAGGCTGCCAGAATGAGCACCTGAATCGTCACAAAAACGCTCCCAACGCACCCGATCGTCTTCACATCGCTCCGGTGGAAGGGGATGTGGATCAGCACCGAGAGAGGGAGCAGAAATGCTCCTATTCTCTGCCAGAGCCGCCCGCAATAATCGTGGGCAAATTTCCAAGTATCCATATTCTTCATAGAGCGAGCCGTGCGATATCCCACCACTCTATTGATTTGCTTCGGGCAATGCTTCCGCATCATGTACCCGGCAAGCATCATCACGGTCGGAATCAACAAATCACACAGCAGCATAAACCACCAAAAGCACATATTGCCCCTCCTTTTGCAGCCTTCGCCCCGCCTTCATATCTTCTTTTTTCACTGTATCACATCCCCCAGCAAATAACAAGCGCCCGGCCGATGGCCGGGCGCTTGTTTGATTCAGTAACAGTCTATGCCGAGCGGCTTGCTTACTGCATATCCTTGATCGCAGCCTGCGCAGCGGCGAGGCGGGCGATGGGAACACGGAACGGGCTGCAGGAGACATAGTCCAGGCCGACCTTGTGGCAGAACTCGACGGACGTGGGATCGCCGCCGTGCTCGCCGCAGATGCCGAGGTGGATGTGCGGGTTGGTCTCGCGGCCCATCTTGGCGGCCATGGAGACGAGCTTGCCGACGCCGACCTGGTCGAGGCGGGCGAACGGATCGCTCTCGTAAATCTTCTTGTCGTAGTACGCGCCGAGGAACTTGCCGGCGTCGTCACGGCTAAAGCCGAAGGTCATCTGGGTCAGGTCGTTCGTGCCGAAGGAGAAGAAGTCCGCTTCCTTGGCGATCTCGTCCGCGGTCAGCGCGGCGCGCGGGATCTCGATCATGGTGCCGACCTTATACTTCATGGAGCTGCCGGCCTCGGCGATCAGCTTGTCAGCGACCTCGACGACGACGTCCTTGACGTACTTGAGCTCCTTGACCTCGCCGACGAGCGGGATCATAATCTCGGGGATGATGTTCCAGTCGGGATGCGCGGCGTTGACGTTGAGCGCAGCCTTGATGACCGCGCGGGTCTGCATGGCAGCGATCTCGGGGAACGTAACGGCCAGACGGCAGCCGCGGTGACCCATCATGGGGTTGAACTCGTGCAGGGAGGCGATGATGTTCTTGATCTCCTGAACGCTCTTGCCCATGTCCTTGGCAAGCTGCGCAATGTCAGCTTCCTCGGTGGGAACGAACTCGTGCAGCGGGGGATCGAGGAAACGAACGGTCATCGGACGGCCCTCGAGCGCGATATACATGGCTTCAAAGTCGCCCTGCTGCATCGGCTCGAGCTTGGCCAGCGCCTTCTCGCGCTGCTCGACGGTGTCGGAGCAGATCATCTCGCGGATGGCGGGAATACGGTCCGCCTCGAAGAACATGTGCTCGGTGCGGCAGAGGCCGATGCCCTCGGCGCCGAACTTCACGGCCTGCGCGGTGTCGTGCGGGTTATCGGCGTTCGTGCGGACGCCCAGACGACGATACTTGTCGGCCCAGGCCATAACGCGGCCGAACTCGCCGCCGATGGTGGCATCGACCGTGGGGATGATGCCGTCGTAGATGTTGCCGGTGGAGCCGTCGATGGAGATGAAGTCGCCCTCGTGATAGGTCTTGCCGGCGAGCTCGAACTGCTTGTTCTCTTCGTCCATGTTGATCTCACCGCAGCCGGAGACGCAGCACTTGCCCATGCCGCGCGCGACGACAGCCGCGTGGGAGGTCATACCGCCGCGGACGGTCAGGATGCCCTGAGAGGCCTTCATGCCCTCGATATCCTCCGGAGAGGTCTCGAGACGGACGAGAACGACCTTCTCGCCGCGCTCCTTCCACTCCTTGGCGTCCTCAGCGGAGAAGACGATCTTGCCGCAGGCGGCGCCTGGGGAGGCGGGCAGGGCCTTGGCGATGGCGGGAGCCGCCTTCAGGACGGCCGCATCGAACTGGGGATGGAGCAGGGTGTCGAGGTTGCGCGGGTCGATCATGGAGACGGCCTTCTTCTCGTCGATCATACCCTCGTCGACGAGGTCGCAGGCGATCTTGAGAGCCGCCTGCGCGGTGCGCTTACCGCTGCGGCACTGGAGCATATAGAGCTTGCCGTTCTCGACGGTGAACTCCATGTCCTGCATATCGCGGTAGTGATCCTCGAGCAGGTCGCAGACCTTGACAAAGTCGGCGTAAGCCTGGGGGAACTTCTCTTCCATCTGGGAGATGGGCATCGGGGTGCGGACGCCGGCGACGACGTCCTCGCCCTGGGCGTTCGTGAGGAACTCGCCCATGAGCTTCTTCTCGCCGGTGGCGGGGTCACGGGTGAAGGCGACGCCGGTACCGGAGTTGTCGTTCAGGTTGCCGAAGACCATCGGCATGACGTTGACGGCAGTGCCCCAGGAGTAGGGAATGTCGTTGTCGCGGCGATAGACGTTCGCGCGCGGGTTGTCCCAGGAGCGGAACACGGCGCGGATGGCTTCGTAGAGCTGGGTCTTGGGATCGGAGGGGAAGTCCTCGCCGATCTGCTGCTTGTATTCGGCCTTGAACTGCTCGGCGAGCTCCTTGAGGTCGGCCGCGGTGAGCTCGATATCGAGCTTGACGCCGCGCTTTTCCTTCATCGCGTCGATGAGCTGCTCAAAGTACTTCTTGCCGACTTCCATAACGACGTCGGAGAACATCTGGATGAAGCGGCGATAGGAGTCGTAAACGAAACGCTCGAAGTTGGGGTCGGGGTTGCCCGCGATCATGGCGGCGACAACATCGTCGTTCAGACCGAGGTTCAGGATGGTATCCATCATGCCGGGCATGGAAGCGCGCGCGCCGGAACGGACGGAGACGAGAAGCGGGTTCTTCAGATCGCCGAACTTCTTGCCGTTCATCTCTTCCATCTTGGCGACGTATTCCATGATCTCAGCCATGATCTCGTCGTTGATCTTGCGGCCGTCCTCGTAATACTGGGTGCAGGCTTCGGTGGTGATGGTGAAGCCCTGGGGGACGGGCAGACCGATGTTGGTCATCTCGGCCAGGTTCGCGCCCTTGCCGCCCAGAAGCTCACGCATACTTGCGTTGCCTTCCGAGAACAGGTAGACATACTTTTTGCTCATAGGTTTTCCTCCATATCAAATGTATCGCTGTGGTTTGCAGATAAAACAAATATCAAAGCCCTACTATTATAGACAGAAATCGCGGGACTTTCAATAACAAGTTGTGAAATTTTTGTCGCCCTTTCCACTTTTTTTGTAAGATTCTTTCGCATTTTCCATGAATGGCGGCTGTTTTTGCGCAATCGGGCATGGAGATCCTTGCACGCCGCGCGATTTTGCGGTATACTAACGCAGGAATCAACCTGCTTTGCTCGCGGAGGGACGCATGGAGCTGCTCGACTTTGCAAAAACCAATACCGCCGCGCGTCTTCGCGCCGCCGCGTCGCGCGGGGCGCTGTCGCACGCGCTCATCTTCAGCGGAAACGGCGATCGTGTGAGCGCCGCGCGCTATGCCGCCGCCGCGATGGAGTGCACGGGCGCGCAGAAGCCGTGCCTCGCCTGCCCCGCCTGCCGCAAGGTGATGCAGGACATTCATCCCGACGTCACGTTCGTGCGGGACGCGGAGCACAAGGAGCTCTCGGTCGACACGGTGCGCACGATGCGCGCCGACGCGTTCATCCGCCCGAACGAGGGCGCGCGCAAAATTTACATCTTCGAGGACTGCGCCATCCTGACGGAAAAGGACCAGAACGTGCTTTTGAAGCTCGTGGAGGAGGGGCCTTCCTATGCGGCGTTCTTCTTCTGCGCGGAAAATCCCGCCGTGCTGCTCCAGACCATCCGCTCGCGCTGCGTGGAGGTCAAGCTCTCCCCTGTCCTGCAGGAGGACGATGCGCCTGACGAGCGCGCACTCGAGCTCGCGCGGCGCATCGCCGAGGGAACGCGCGCATCCCGCGCGGCATTCCTCGCAAAGCTCGAGACGCAGAAGCTCTCGCGCGACGATCTGAGCGCGCTCTTTGAGCGCACGCGCCTGCTTCTGGCGGACGCCCTGCTCGCCGCCTACGGCTCGTCCGTCCCGGTATCGGAGCGGGAGATCGCGGCGCTGCTCGCTTCCCGCTTGACAAAAGCAAAAATACTCGGCACAATAGATCTGTTGCAGGAATATCGCAGCAAATGCACCTATAATGTCGGCGTTGGCCCCACCCTGGGCGGCTTCGCCGTTGAATTGGAGGAAACCCTTTGACAGAAGTGATCGGTGTCCGCTTTCGTGGCGGATGTAAGGAATATTATTTTGACCCGCACGGTATCGCGGCCGAGCCCAACCAGTTCGTCATCGTCGAGACCGCGCAGGGGCTCGAATACGCCCAGTGCGTCTCGGGCAACCACGAGGTAGAGGACGACTCCGTCGTCCAGCCGCTGCGCCCGCTCGTGCGCGTGGCGACGGAGAACGACGACCGCACCTACGCCTACAACAAAACGCGCGAGAAGAACGCCTTCGCGGTCTGCCAGAAGAAGATCGCCGAGCGCGGGCTCGACATGAAGCTCGTGCGCGTGGAGAGCAACTTCGACGGCAGCAAGATCATCTTTTTCTTCACGTCCGACGGGCGCGTGGACTTCCGCGAGCTTGTGCGCGACCTTGCGGGCGTGTTCCGCGCGCGCATCGAGCTGCGGCAGATCGGCGTGCGCGACGAGGCGAAGATGCTCGGCGGCCTCGGCATCTGCGGCAGGCCCTTCTGCTGCTCGCAGTTTCTGGATGACTTCGTCCCCGTTTCGATCAAAATGGCGAAGACGCAGAATCTGAGCCTCAACCCGACGAAGATCTCCGGCACGTGCGGCAGGCTCATGTGCTGTCTCAAATACGAGCAGAACGCCTACGAGGACGCGGCACGCCGCTGCCCGAAGCAGGATTCGTTCGTCGCAACGCCCGACGGTCTCGGCAATGTGAGCTCGGTCGACATTCTGCGCGAGCAGGTGCTCGTGCGCCTCGACGGGCAGAACGAGAGCCCCAAGCGCTACCGCACGTGCGAAATTCAGGTGCTGCGCAACGGCAAGGGCTCGCGCGACGGCATCGAGCTTCCCGCAACGCTCCCCGAGCGCTATCAGGAGCCCGCGGAGGAGGAGCCGCAGCTCACGCTGAGCTTCTTCTCGTCCGCCAAGCCCATCGTGCCGCCCGAGCAGTGGTCGGCCCCCGCCGCAAGGAAGGATGCGCCCGCCTCCGATGAGGAGGAGAAGGAAAAGCGCCGCTCCCGCCGCGGCGGACGCGGTCATCGCGGCGGAAAGGGCCGCGGCAGAGTCAA
>ENA-OUQP01000164-OUQP01000164.1-human-gut-metagenome-genome-assembly--contig:-NODE-164-length-69055-cov-5.918145_pt1 | contig 69055 bp, 53 predicted proteins | sample MGYA00237951_ERZ548836 | MGnify/ENA primary metagenome ERZ548836 (study PRJEB26490, sample SAMN05194702) | human gut metagenome | biome: terrestrial biome; feature: human-associated habitat; material...
CTACCAAGTCCTACATGAAGAAGGGCCAGGCCATCGTCGACGCCAACCACAAGGCCATCGACGCCGGCGCCACCGCCTTCCACAAGTTCGAGGTTCCCGCTGACTGGGCCACTGCCGAGGACGCTCCCTCCACGCTCTCCATCGAGGGCCGCGCGGAGATCGTCGAGCAGGTCAAGAAGATCATGGATCCGATCAACCGCATGGACGGCGACTCGCTGCCCGTTTCCGCCTTCGAGAAGTCCGCCGACGGCCAGTGGGAGCTCGGTGCCTCTCAGTACGAGAAGCGCGGCGTTGCCGTTATGGTTCCGCACTGGGATGAGACCAAGTGCATCCAGTGCAACCAGTGCGCCTACGTCTGCTCGCACGCCACGATTCGCCCGATCGCCCTCACGGCTGACGAGGCTGCCGCGGCTCCTGAGAACATGCGCATGATCGATGCCAAGGGCAAGGGCGCCGAGGGCCTGAAGTTCGCCATCGCCGTCTCCCCGCTCGACTGCATGGGCTGCTACAACTGCGTCCAGGTCTGCCCGAAGGACGCTCTCACCATGGTCCCGCAGGAGGACGAGCTCGACCAGGCTCCCGTCTGGGATTACGCCGTCAACAAGGTCACGGAGAAGAAGGAGCTCGTTGCCTCCAACGTCAAGGGCAGCCAGTTCGCCAAGCCGTACCTCGAGTTCTCCGGCTCCTGCGCCGGCTGCGCCGAGACCGCTTACGCGCGCCTCGTCACCCAGCTCTGCGGCGACCGCATGTTCATCTCCAACGCCACCGGCTGCTCTTCCATTTGGGGCAACCCGGCTGCCGTCTCGCCCTTCACCGTCAACGCTGAGGGTCACGGCCCGGCCTGGAACAACTCCCTGTTCGAGGACAACGCGGAGCACGGCCTCGGCCTCGCCGTTGGTTATGCTGCCGTCCAGAACAAGCTCGTCGCCGAGACTGAGGCTCTCCTCCAGGGCGACGCCTCTGACGAGCTGAAGGCCGCTGCCACCGCCTGGCTCGAGAACCGCAACGACACCGAGGCCTCCAAGACCACGGCCGCTGCCTACATCGCCGAGCTCGAGAAGTGCGGCTGCGATGCTTCTAAGGCCATCCTGGCCGACAAGGCTTACCTCACCAAGAAGTCCTTCTGGATCTTCGGCGGCGACGGTTGGGCCTACGACATCGGCTTCGGCGGTCTCGACCACGTCCTGGCTTCCAACCACAACATCAACGTCTTCGTCTTCGACACCGAGGTCTACTCCAACACGGGTGGCCAGGCCTCCAAGGCCTCTAACCTCGGCCAGGTCGCGCAGTTCGCTGCCGCCGGCAAGGCGACCAAGAAGAAGTCCCTCGCCGAGATCGAGATGTCCTACGGCTACGTTTACGTCGCCCAGGTCGCCATGGGTGCCAACCCGGCCCAGACCCTCAAGGCCATCACCGAGGCCGAGGCCTACGACGGCCCGTCCCTGGTCATCGGCTACAGCCCGTGCGAGATGCACTCCATCAAGAAGGGCGGCATGATGAACTGCCAGTCCGAGATGAAGAAGGCTGTGGACTGCGGCTACTGGAACCTCTTCCGCTTCAACCCGGCCGCGCCGGAGGGCAAGAAGTTCTCGCTCGACTCTAAGGAGCCGGCGGGTGGCTACCAGGAGTTCCTGATGAACGAGGCTCGTTACGCTTCGCTCACCCGTTCGTTCCCCGAGCGCGCCAAGGAGCTCTTCGCCGAGAACGAGCAGGCCGCCATGGAGCGCTACGCTCACCTGCTCAAGCTCAAGGCCCTCTACAACGAGGCCTAAGCCACGAGCTAGGTTCGCGCGCCTGACATAGTTTGGGCTAGGGCCCGCTTCGGGAAACCGAGGCGGGCCTTTTTGTGGGACAAGCGGCGCGTATTGCTTGCTGCGACCCTTCATCTGTCATTCGGCGAGCGGTTGCAAATGCTCCGTGAGGTAGAATGTCAGAAAGAGATGAAGGGGAGTTGGTATTCATGGACAAGTCTCTTACCTGCCTCAGGCGGGCTTGTGTCGTGCGTGACGTCATGGCCCATGCTGCCGCTCCCCGTATTGGGTATCGCTGGTAGTGCCATTGAATCCCGCCGTCGTCATACCAACCTACTGGGCTACTGATCCCTCGCAGCCGGGAGTCTATGATCATGCCACGTCCATAGACGAGCCCCTGCCCGAGCTCGCGCGCTGTCTCGACTCACTCGACGATGTTCGCGGCGTGATGAGGACGATCATCCTCGTCGTTGCCCCGCCGAGTGCACAGGCTGCGGCCCGCGCACGCATCAACGCCATCGTTCGTGACCACGAGGGCCTTTCGCCGTATGTCGTGGGCGCCCCTGAGGCCCGCCTCATTGCCGCCCACATCGAGAGCCTCTGCCCGGGTATCGGCGGTGAGCCGGTTTCGCTTCGCGGCTACGGTGCCATCCGCAATCTCGGCCTTGCCGTCTGCGCCATGCTCGGCCACGATGTCGCCGTCTTTATGGATGACGACGAAGTCGCCCTTTCCCCGGATTTCCTCGTGGATGCGGTCTTCGGTCTGGGCCACCTCACGCGTCAGGACCTGAAGATTCTCGCGAAGACCGGACACTTCGTGGATGCCGAGGGGTCTCACCTCGCGGACGGCGGTAAGCGTCGCTTCTGGGAGCGCTGGTGGTCGAAGCGCGAGGAGTTTAACGAGTGGATGTCCTCCGCGCTTGCGGGCACGCGCATCTGCCGCTCCAACTACGTCTGTGGCGGATGTCTTGCCATTCACGCGAGCGCCTTCTCCCAGGTGCCCTTCGATCCCTGGATCACGCGTGGCGAAGACCTCGACTATCTCTTCAACCTGCGCCTTTCTGGCCTGGAGATGTGGTTTGACAACAAGTGGTACGTGCGCCACCTGCCGCCCGCGACGCCGGATGAGCCAAACCGCTTCCTCCAGGACATCTACCGCTGGCTGTATGAACGCGCCAAGCTCGCGTTCTGCTCGCAGAGGCAGGAGCTTCGCCAGGTCACGCCCGCGTCCCTCATGCCCTATCCCGGGCGCTGGATCTCGCCGGAGGTCGAGGGCAGGATCTCGAAGGCGACCCTCGCCCGCATCGTGGCGGGCCCGGGAAGGCGCCAGAGCTTTGCTATCTGGCACCGCGGCATCGGCGAGGCTCGCGCCTACGCCGGCGCGAACGCGCAGAACTATGCGCGCCTGTTGAGCTTCTGGCCAACCGCGATTGACGGGCTTTGGAACGACGAAGAGCTTGCCGCTAAGGTCGCGGAGATTCAGACAAAGCGTCCGGAACCCGTCCCGCGACGAGGTGGGACGAAGAGCAAGGGGCGCTACCAGCGCAAGGACGGCCAGCACCAGGGCGAGCCGCGGCTTCAGAGCCAAGATGGGGCCCGAACGCAGGGCGAGAATCGGAAAGACACCACCAGGAGCAGGGAAGGGGAGGCATGACGACGCACCGCTTGAACAAGGGGCTCGCTCGCTACGGGGACATTCGCAGCTCACAGGGCACCGAGCATATCCTGGGCCTTGCCTCCAGGACGCTCGATCTCATGCGAGCTGGCCTTACCCCGCAGGCTTGCAAGGCGGTTTGCAGCCTCCTTCTGCCTGAGACCACGGCCGTCGCCGTTGCCATGACGGACACGGAGCATGTGCTCGCCTACGAGGGCGCGCTTGCCGCGGACTTCCCTCCCGGCAGCCCCATTCACACGGCGGGCACGCTCGAGGTGCTCAAGACGGGCAAGCTCGGGATGTTTCAGTCGCGCAACGAGGATGACAACACGGAGTTGCCTCGCAACATGCGTGGCGGCATCGTCGTTCCGCTTAACGTGCAGGACCGCGTGTGCGGAACCATCAAGTTCTACTATCGCTCGCCTGCGGACATCAACCGTAGCCAGCTTGCGATCGCGCGTGGTTTTGGCCAGTTGCTCTCCACCCAGCTATCCACCCACGAGCTTGACCGCCAGGCTGAGCTCACGGCAAAGGCCGAGGTGAAGGCTCTGCAGGCGCAGATCAACCCGCATTTTCTGTTCAACACCATCAACACCATCGCGGCATTTACGCGCACGGACCCGACGCGTGCCCGTAATCTCCTGCGCGAGTTCGCGGTCTTCTATCGTCAGACGCTTGAGAGCTCTGACCAACTCATCCCGCTCGCCCGTGAGCTCGAGCAGACCAGGCGCTACCTACGCTTCGAGCACGCTCGCTTTGGCGAGGACCGCATCTCCGAGCACGAGCACGTTGGCTTCGGGTGCGGAGACGTGCTCGTCCCGGCCTTTATCGTCCAGCCGATCGTGGAGAACGCCGTTCGTCATGCCATGCGCGATGAGGGTGCCCTGAGCATTGACATCAGAGCGGAGATCGATGGGTCTGACGTCCTAATTGCCGTAACAGATGACGGCCTTGGAATGGACGAGGAAACGCTTGAAAAGCTGCGCTGCAGCGTCTCGACCGACCAGCCCTGTGGCTGCTCGGGCGAGGAGAAGGGAACGGGCATCGCTCTGAGGAATGTTGCAGAGAGGCTCGAGAGGTTTTATGGTTTCGACTCGGGAATCGACATCATGTCGAAGCCCGGCGAGGGGACGTGCGTGACGCTGCGCCTCGCGCGCACCGCCGCCCACGACTGACGAGGAATGTGATTCTATGCTGCGTGCCATGATCGTTGACGACGAAGCCCCTGCTCGTTCCGAGCTCCGCTTCCTCCTCGAGGAGACCGGAAGGGTTGAGAACATCACCGAGGCTTCGAGCGCTCGTGACGCCGTCGAGAAGCTGATGGATAGCCGCCCGGACGTGCTGTTCCTGGACATCTCTATGCCCAAGACGAACGGCATGCAGCTCGCCGAGGCGCTCCATAAGCTCAAAAACCCGCCTGCGGTGGTGTTCGTCACCGCCTACAGCGAATATGCGCTCGAGGCATTTGACGTCGACGCCGTCGACTACCTGATGAAGCCCGTCGAGACGGATCGTCTCGAGCGAGCTCTCGACAAGGTTGAGGCTCGCGGCAAGCAGGCTGCCGCCCCGGCTGCCCCGGCCGAGCGCATTCCCGTCGAGAAGGGCGGCCGCAAGGTCCTCGTCCCCATCGACCAGATTCGCTATATCGAGGCGAAGGACGATTATTCCTGCATCTACACGGATTCCGATCGCTATCTTTCGGTTATCTCGCTCGCGCAACTCGAGGCGAAGCTCTCCCCGCACGGATTCTTCCGCGTGCACCGTGGCTACATCGTCAATCTTCAGTACGTGGAGGACGTCGAGGTCGTGTCGAGCGGCGTGATGCAGCTTGGCATCGCTGGCGTTGAGGGCAAGAAGATTTCCGTCTCGCGTCGCCGCGTCGTGCAGCTCAAGCGCGCCCTGGGGCTCTAACCCATGGCGCTGCGACGCATCGACGTTATCTCGGACACCCACGGCAAGCTCTCACGCGAGCTGCTTGACGCGCTTGATGGGTGCGACCTCATCGTCCACGCCGGCGACATTACCTCGGAGGACGACTTCATTACGCTTAAGGCGCTTGCGCCCCTGCGGATGTGCCTGGGCAACAATGACTGGGCGGGCGAGTACGGGCCTGAGGTGAAGCGTCTCGTGCGCTTCGAATACGAGGGCTTGCAGTTCAGTGTCACGCACTATCGCGAGAACCTTACGGGCGAGCACTGCGACGTGGGAGTTTGCGGCCACACCCACGTGCCGGAGATCGTCGAGCGCGTGAATGGTTCCATCATCGTGAACCCGGGCAGCCCGACGTTCCCGAGGAGCATGGCGGGCCCGACGATCGCTCGCCTCATGGTGCAGGACGGCCACGTGGTTTCTTCGAACATCGTGAAGCTGAAGGTCCCCGAGAAGGACGGGCGCGGTAAGGGCCGCTTCTTCATGGGCTGGTAGCCTGGCCGTAGCGGGGCGAGCCTATGCCTGGGCCGTGACGGCGTGGCTGATGCTGTGGGCCAGGGCGAGTGCGGTGCCGACGCGGCCGGTGACGATTCGAGATATGGAACGCGAAGCGCCCGCGGAGCCGATGGTGAACTGCGCCCCGAATCTTGGACGGGTTAACTAAAACGCGCGACTAAACCGCCATCAAGGACTGGCTTCGGAACTCCTCCGGGGTCAGTCCTTTCAGTCCCTTCTGCCTGCGCCGAGTGTTCCAGTGGACTATGTAGGCCTCGAGGTCCTCCTTGAACGACTCGAAGTCGTCCCAGTCGCGACCTCGGAAGAACTCGTCCTTCATGTGGCCGAACAGCCCCTCGGTGCAGGCGTTGTCCAGGCAGTTGCCCTTGCGCGACATGCTCTGCACGATGCCGGCGGCCCGCAGCCTCGAGACGTAGCGGTCGCTCTGGTACTGCCAGCCCATGTCGGACTGCAGCACCGGCCGGGCTCCCTCCGGCATCCGGGAGATCAGCATGTCGAGCATCTCCTCCTGCTGCGCCATGTCGGGCGACTCGGATATCGACCACGCCGCGATCTCGCGGCTGCCGAAGTCGTACGCCGGGGCGAAGTAGGCCTTCCCGAACGAGCACCTGAACTCGGTGACGTCGGTGCCCATCTTCCGCCACGGCCCGTCGGAGGCGAAGTCGCGGCCGAGCACGTTCTCGAAGGTCTCGCCGACCGGGCCCCTGCACGAGTTGTACCTGTGGTAGTCGGTCTCGCGGCGTATGCCGCACCTCAGCCCCATCTCGCCCATCATCTTGAGCGCGGTCTTGTCCGCGATGCGCGCGCCGCGCTCGGCGCGCAGGCACATCGCGAGCTGCCGGTGCCCGCACCCGTTCGGCGTCCTCGAGAATATCTCCCTGGCCGCGTCCCACAGCTCCGGCCTGGTCGGCCTCCTCGGGTGGGCCAGCGCGTAATAGTACGTCGAGCGGGCGAGCCCGGCGCACTCCAGCAGGTCGGACAGGCCGAACCGCCCCGAAAGCTCGCTCACGGCCGCGGCCCTCTCGCGGCTCGAAAGCGCTTCTCCGCCTTCAGGGCGATCGATTTTTTTAGGTAGGCGACCTGGGCCTCGAGCCTCGCCACCTCGCGCTCGAGCCGCTGCTCCCGCGTCGTCCGGGAGGCGCCGGCCCCCTTCGGCCTGCCCCTGGGCCGGGGCCTGAGCGCCTCGGCCCCGCCCTCGCGGTACCTGCGGCACCAGACGTCCAGCGGCGACCTGGAGGCTATGCCGAGCTCCCTCATGACGTCGGGCTTCGCCCGCCCCGAGTCGACCACGGCGCTCGCGGCGGCCACCTTGGTCTCCCAGTCATACGACCTCTTGTGTCCCATGTCGAGCAGGCCCTCCCGTCCAACCGAGCGGAACGTCTGCTCCCATTGTCTCACGGAGTTCGGGGAAACCCCGAGCCTGCGGGCGACGGCCCTGCGGCCGAGCCCCCTCTCGAACATGTCGGCGGCGGCGGACCTGACGCCCGGACCGTACGTGGTCATAGATAAGCCTCCCATTCCTCGGACTTTAGTTTTCTGTCCAAGAAATGGGAGGCAGTTCATGGGTTCCGCGGGCGCTTGGTATATCTTGCTGGTGGTGCCGGACGCGAGTGACGAGCTTGAGTCCCGATGCGCCCGGCGTGTCTGGGCCCCGAGCTTGTCGGCGCTTGCCTACAGGTACTCGCACAGCTCGGCGAGGATGCGGGCCTTGGGGGCGCTGCCGACCATCGTGTGAACCGCCTTGCCGCCCTTGAAGAGGATGAGCGTGGGGATGGACATGACCTGGAAGCGCATGGCGAGGTCCTGCTCGTCCTCGACGTTGCACTTATAGACGGCAAGCTCGCTGGGCATTTCGTTGGCAATTTCCTCGATGATGGGGGAGAGGGCACGGCAGGGTCCGCACCAAGATGCCCAGAAGTCGACGAGGACGGGCTTCTCGGAGCTGCGGATGATGTCATCGAACGTATCCTGGGTGATTGCCTTTGCAGCCATGGTGGCCCTCCTATGATCTTGTGGCGTGGGGCGCGGCCCACGCGATTGTTGACGACGGGGTTATACCCGGAAAATGGGCGTTAGAATCATAGACCGGTTAAGTTGGCGGCGGAGGTCCCCATGGGTGTGAGTGACGAGTACGTGAACAAGGCGAAGGCCGAGCTCGGCGATCTCGCTGATGCCGGCGTGGTCATGTCTGGCAACGCCTTCTCTCCCGTGCTGCTCGTGAAGGGCGAGCCCGAGGAGGCTGGCGTCAAGCTTCTGGCTGGCCCGGATGGCGACGCCCTGCGCGCCGCCCTTGGCGCCCTCGGCTATGCGCCGGAGGAGTGGGCCGCGCTCTCCGTCCGCGATGCGGAGGGGTTTCCCCTGGTGCCGGGAACGTTACGCCTTGCCATCGCCACGCTCGACCCCGCCACGGTCATTGCGCTGGACGCTCCTGCCGTCACCGCTATTTGCGAGGCTTTTGCCGATGAGCTCGTCGAGCTCGAGAGCCTCGAGGCGGCGACGCTCGCACCCGGGTATGTGGTGCGCTTGCTGGGCATGCGCGTTCTTGCCCTCGGCGGTTTCGAGCAGAGTCTCGCGGACGCGAAGGCGAAGCAGGTCATGTGGGCTCGCCTGAAGCAGGTCCCGCCGCTGGGCGAGCCGTACTAGGCGTGCCGGGCTGGGTGCCGGGCCAGGTCTGGTGCCGGCAGGCCGGATGCCGGATCAGGTCTGATGCGGGGGGACGGCGTGCTCGTCCGGGCGACAGGCGTGCCGGGCAAGTCAGCAGCTCGTAACAAACCGATAGACTTCGGTTTCTTCGCTTGCGCGTTGCGCTACGCTTAAGCCTGCTGAGAATCGCCCCGGAGTGTCCGGGGCCTGCGGTCAAGGAGGACTTATGTCGAACATCCCCGCGCCCATTGACGCCACCGCCACCCCCGAGTGGGCGGCCCTCAAGGCGCATCATGACAAGCTCATTGCCGATGGATTCAACCTCAAGAGCGCCTTCGCGACGGATGCCGAGCGCGTCGAGAAGCTCACCTTTGAGACGAGCGACCTCCACTTCGACCTCTCCAAGAACCTCGTGACCGAGGAGACCCTGAAGCTGCTCGTCGACCTCGCCCGTGCCGTCAAGCTCGAGGAACGTCGCAACGCCATGTACTGCGGCGAGCACATCAACACGACCGAGGATCGCGCCGTTCTCCACACCGCCCTTCGTCGTCCGAAGGAGCAGATCGGCAAGTTCATCGTCGATGGCCAGGACACCGTGGCTGACGTCCACGAGGTCCTCGACCGCATGTACGCCTTTGCCGAGCGTGTCCGTTCCGGCGAGTGGAAGGGTGTCTCCGGCAAGGAGATCAAGCACGTCCTCGCCATCGGCATCGGTGGCTCTGACCTCGGTCCGGTTATGGTCTACGAGGCCCTCAAGCCCTATGCCGACGCCGGAATCGACTGCACCTTCGTCTCGAACATCGACCCGAATGACATGGCCGAGAAGACTCGCGGCCTCGACCCCGAGACCACGCTCGTGATCGTCGTCTCCAAGACCTTTACCACGCTCGAGACCCTTACTAACGCCCGCGAGGCGAAGGCCTGGATGCTCGACGCCCTTCGTGCCGCCGGCGCCATTGATGGCTCCGCCGAGAAGAACGCGGAGGCCATCCGCAAGCACTTCGTCGCCGTCTCCACCGCGCTTGACCTGGTCAAGCAGTTCGGCATCGACCCGGAGAACGCCTTTGGCTTCTGGAGCTGGGTTGGCGGCCGTTATTCCGTCGATTCCGCCGTGGGCCTCTCGCTCATCATCGCCTTTGGTCCGAAGCGTTTCCAGGAGTTCCTCGCCGGCTTCCATGACCTCGACGAGTACTTCAAGAACGTGCCGCTAGAGGAGAACGTCGTCGCCCTTCTCGGCCTCATCAACGTCTGGTACGTCAACTTCTATGGCGCCGAGAGCCACGCCGTGCTGCCCTACAACCAGTACCTGCACCGCTTCCCGGCCTATCTCCAGCAGCTCACGATGGAGTCGAATGGCAAGAGCGTGCGTTGGGACGGCACTCCGGTGACGAGCGCCACGGGCGAGATTTTCTGGGGCGAGCCGGGCACCAACGGCCAGCACGCCTTCTACCAGCTGATTCACCAGGGCACCCGCATGATCCCCGCGGACTTCATCGCCTTCGTGAACACGCCCAACCCGTTTACCGACGGCGGCCAGGACGTCCACGAGCTCTTCCTGGGCAACTTCCTCGCCCAGACCAAGGCCCTCGCCTTTGGTAAGACGGCCGACGAGGTCCGCGCCGAGGGCACGCCCGAGCAGATCGTGCCCGCCCGCGTCTTCACTGGTAATCGCCCGACCACCTCGATCTTTGGCGAGGCGCTCACGCCGCACGCGCTGGGCGAGCTCATCGCGCTGTACGAGCACATCACCTTCGTCGAGGGCACCGTCTGGGGCCTTGACTCCTACGACCAGTGGGGCGTCGAGCTTGGCAAGCAGCTCGCCAAGCAGATTACCCCGGCATTCCACGACGACGCCGCGCTCGCTGAGCAGGACGCGAGCACCCAGGCGCTCATCGCCTACTACCGCGCTCGCCGCAAGTAGGGCTGCCACGTCGGTGACGTGGCGGGCTGTTGCGCGGGCGAGCTGTTGTACGTGCGCGGGCTGTTGCGCGGGTGCAAACTTGAATTGATAACGAAGCGGGCCACATCGTTTGGGTGTGGCCCGCTTTTTGCTGCGCCTTCGTAGGCGGCTAGGGGGGTGCAAGGGTGCGCCTAACATGCATCAAAGGTGCACGCTTAACGCCTAACATGCATTAAGGGTGCGCGTTTAAGCTTGCTATACGTGCCGAAGTGTCGCCTGTTTCCGGCGCCTGCCCGTGGCGTCACCGGTCGATGCCACGGGCAAACAAAAACGGCATGCTTAGGCGGGCTAAGCATGCCGAAAGTGTGAGTTACTTTGCGGGCGTAACGAGCTGAATCAGGTCGCGGTGACGCTGTTCGCTGAGGGCGCGCTTGGGCACGATGACGTAGCGCGGGCCCACGAACTCGACTACGCTGACCTCGCGGCCGAGGTGCAGCTTATGAACGGTCGAGAGCGGAAGCTCCTCGGCCTCTTTGCCGGGGACGTTGGCGACGAGGTAATCGGGGTAGACCTCGACCTTGACGCGGCGGCTCTCCTTGGGGAGCCCGGTGATGTCGAGGCCAGCCTTCTTGAGGCGCCTGAGGTGGAACTGATTCCAGTGGTCAGAGACGAACCAGAGGACAACCTCGACGCAGACGAGCGAGGCGAGGAGGAGCGTCACCTGCCTTCCGCTGGGCGACATCGCGATGAAGACAATCACGATGAGCAGAAGGACGCTCGCGATGTTCGACGGGTTGCGGAGACGATTGCCCATCATGGCGAGAGAGGCATCCTCGAGGAGGGTGTGGTTCACGTCATAGCTGAACGAGAAAAGGTGGTTGTCCGGGGACTTCTTCGAGGTGCTCTTCTTTGCCATGATGACTCCTGTGCCTGCCGACCCTGCGGTCCGGCTTTTGACTAGTAGATTCCGCGCTCGCGGCCCTGGCGGCCGCCCACGCGACGACGCGGCTTGCCGGTCGGCTTGGGCGCGTGTTTCGAGGCGGGCTTGCCAGACTTCGAGATTCCGCCGGCAGCCTTCTGACGCCTCGCGGCGTCGCCCTGGCGCTGGCTCGACCCCTTGCGAGCGGCATTCGGAACCTGGGTGCGAACGCCGGAACCCTTGCCCTTGCGCCTACGCTTCTTGCCGCTGGCCTCGGCTTCGAGTTCTGCAATCTCACCGCGGCTGAGGAGGGCGCCGGTCGCGTCGATCTTGCGCCTACCGTGAGGGGTGTTCTCTCGGGGGTCGCGGTCCGTCTGGGCGTCACGGTCGGCGCGCTCTTTGCGGTCGCCCGTCTCGCGATCCTTACGGCCCTCACGCTTGCGGCCCTCGGACCTGCCGCCTTCGCGACCCTCGCCGCCGCGCCCAGACCTACCCTTACCGCCGCGCTTCCTGCGTTTCTTGCCGGCGCCGCGTGCGGGAGCATCCGCGGTGCGGTTGGGGTCGAGCTCGGGGAGCTCCTCGCCCAGCTCGAGCTCGACCTTTGCCTCGTAGGGAGGGACGACCTGGCCCATGAGGCGCTCGATGTCAAAGAGGTCCTCGGCGTCGTTGACGGTCACGAAGGTGAGCGCCCAGCCCGTCTCGCCGGCACGACCCGTGCGGCCAATGCGGTGGATGTAGTCCTCGGGATCCTCCGGGACGTCGAAGTTGACGACGTATCGAACGTCGGAGACGTCGATGCCTCGAGCGAGGACGTCCGTGGCGACGAGGATGTCGACCTTGCCGTCGCGGAAGTCGCGAAGTGCGCGCTCGCGCTGGTTCTGGCTGCGGTCGCCGTGGATGGGCGCGCAGGCGATGCCGGCGCGGCGCAGGCGACGGCAACAGGCGTCCGCGCGGTGCTTGGTGCGGGTGAAGACGATCACGCGGTCCGTGCCCTCGCTCTTGAGGACCTTGGTGAGCAGGCCGCTCTTCTCGTCAAGGGAGACGGGGAGAACGTACTGGTCGATCGTCTCGGCGACAGTGCCCTTGTGGGCGATCTCGACGGTGGCGGGGTCATGTACGAGGTCGCGAATGCCGCCGATGGCGGTCTCGTCGAGCGTGGCGGAGAAGAGCAGCGTCTGACGCGTGGAAGGCGTCTCGGACACGATCTTGCGCATCTGGGGCAGGAAGCCCATGTCGAGCATGCGATCGGCCTCGTCGAGGACAAGCACCTCGACCTCGTCAAGATGAGCCTCACCCTGCTCGATGAGGTCGACGAGGCGACCAGGCGTGGCGACGAGGATGTCACAGCCGCGGCGAAGGGCCTGCTTCTGCGGTTCGTAGCCAACGCCACCCACGATGGTGACGCTGCGGTGATGCGTGTATGCCTCGACGGTGGTGCAGACGTCGGCGATCTGCTGGGCGAGCTCGCGGGTGGGAGTCACGACGAGCATGGCGGGGCCATGATGGCGCGCGACGTGGGTGAGACGGCTCATGGAGGGAAGGACGAAGGCCGCGGTCTTGCCGGTGCCCGTCTGGGCGGCAGCAAGCAGGTCGCGCCCCTCGAGAACATAGGGGATGGCGTGCGCTTGGACGGGCGTGGGCTCCGTGTAGCCAAGGGCGTCGACAGCGGCGAGGACCGGCTCGGAAAGGCCGAGGCCGGAGAAGGCGACGGCGTCGCCCGGGGTGGTGCTCTGGGTCATGTAGTTCGTTCCTATCTGTGGGGAGGGCTTGGGGCGGAGGTTTGCCCCGGCTCCTCGTCTGCGGCTAGGCGGGCGGCGGGTTGCTACGCTCGCGGCCGTTGGTATACCGATTATCGATTAGACGAGAACACTGTAGCGGAAGTATGCTTATCGCGCAGCTCAAAGGGGTTACGCTTATGTGCTAACGAGGGATTTCGCGGACAAATTCGCAATTCGAACGCAACCGAGCCGGGGGGATGCGCGATGGGGGAGCCGTCAGACGGCGCCTGGTGGCAGCATGACGAGCCTGACGTAAACGAGCGTCGGGCGTCCTATCCGCATGCCGGTGCACAGCCCGCGCGACGCGGCTCCGCGCGAGAGCCCGCCTCGGGAGGCTATGGCGCGCGCCCTTCGCGCCAGCGCAAGGATGGTCGCCGCATCGATCCCACCGAGGGTAGAAGCGCTGCGGCATCGCTTCCCAACGCGCGCCGCCGCTCCGTCTCCGGCGAGCGTCCGGGGGAGCGCGGAAGCTACCATCGCTCGGGCCCTGCTCGCCGTAGTGAATATGGCTCGGCGGAGTACTCGTCCTATGGCCGCTCGACAATTCCCGATGACCGCGCTCCGCGCCCTCGCAGGCGCCCGCAGCAGCAGCGTCCCTTGGGTTGGAGCGCGCAGAACGTTCCCCAGATGCACAAGACCATCGCGAGCAATGGTGGCTGGGGCTTTAAGTCCCTCAAGCCCAGGCGCTCGGCGGGGCCGAAGTGGGGCTTCATCGCGGCGGGCGTTCTTGCCGTCGTCCTTCTCGTCCTTATCGTGCGTGGTATTTCCGGATGTGTCGCCGGCCTGGTCAGGCCTCAGGAGGAGCCTGAACCCGCGGCTGCGACCACTTCCGTCGCGGCAACGACCGAGCCCGCCTCCGTAGACCCGACGGCTCCCGCGACCAAGGTGCTCGACGCTGGGCGCAGGACCGCAAGCGGCGAGGGACGCATGAGCTTCTCTGCCGTGGGGGACAACCTCATCAACGAGAACCTCCTCGAGCTCGCGGATTCCTGGGCGGGCTCCACCGGTGACGGCGAGTATGACTTCACGCCCTTCTACCGCGAGGTGAAGCCGTTCATCCAAGACCAGTGCGATGTCTCCTTCGTGAACCAGGAGACGACGCTTGGTGGCACGGACCGCTTCGATTACATGGGCTATCCCAGCTACAACACGCCGGACTCCATGGCAGACGCCGTGGCTGACACCGGCTGGCGAATCGTCGCGACCAACTCGAACCACACCTATGACACTTGGACGCCCTCGATCGAGCATGCCCAGGAGGTCTGGAACAGCAAGCCGGGCCTCGTCACTATCGGCAGTTATGCGAGCGAGGAGGACCGCGCGACAGTCCGCGTCGTCGAGTGCAACGGCATCAAGGTCGCCGCGCTTTCGTATAGCTATGGCCAGAACGGTTACGAGCAGAGTGACCTCCCCAATGACTACTATGCCGTTCCCTATGACGCGGATAGGCTCAAGGAGGAGGTTGCTCAGGCGCGCAAGGTGGCGGACGTCGTCCTCGTCTACATGCACTGGGGCGCGGAGTACAAGAACGAGCCGAGCGACGAGCAGCGCGAGATGGCGCAGGTGTGCGCCGACGCCGGCGTTGACGTGGTGATTGGCAGCCATGTTCACGTGATTCAGCCGGTCGAGTGGGTGAGCCGCTCGGATGGCGGCAAGATGCTCTGCGCCTACGGCCTGGGAGACTTCCTCGCCGGCTATGGCGGCAACCCGGATTGCATCATGAGTGGCATGATCACCTTAGACTTCGTCCGCACGGACGAGGCGGGGGACAACGTCGGGCCCGGTGGCATCGCCGTCGAGAACGTCGTGTGGCACCCGCTTGTCGAGCACATGGTGGGCGATACTGACGTGGTTCGCTTCGTGAAGGGCTACTCGGACGAGGACGCCCGCGCGAACGAGCTCCTCTCGACCCTCGATGACCCGCATGCCTGGCTCATAGACAAGACACGCGAGGTCATTGGCGGCGACATCACGATCGACGTGTAGCGGGCTCGATGGCGGGACCGTCGCGTGCGATGTCGCGCCAGCAAGGCAAAAACCAATCTCCTCCCGTTATCGAAGCGCAACGTTACGGTGGTAGCGTGGCTCGAGGACTATTCGCCACTACGGGAGGCAAGCATGCAAGAGCTCAGCCAGCGCACGTCGCAGTTCACGGATTCCGTGATTCGCCGCATGACCCGCGTTTCCATGAAGTACGACGCGATCAACCTGTCACAGGGCTTCCCTGATTTCGATCCCCCTGCGGAAATCACCGACCGCCTTGCCGAGGTCGCCCACAAGGGGCCGCACCAGTACGCCATCACCTGGGGAGCGCCCAACTTCCGCGCGGCGCTTGCTGCCAAGCAGGGCCCGCGCATGGGCATCGATATCGACCCCGAGACCCAGATCGTCGTCACCTGCGGGTCGACCGAGGCCATGATGTGCTCCGTCATGACAGTCACCAACCCCGGTGACCGCGTCGTGATTTTCTCGCCGTTCTACGAGAACTACGGAGCGGATACGATCCTGTGCGGCGCCGACCCCACGTACGTGGAGCTTCACGCACCCACGTTCACCTTTGACGAGACCGAGCTCGAGGCGGCGTGCGCCGTGCCGGGCACGAAGGCGTTGATCCTGTGCAACCCGTCTAACCCCTGCGGCCACGTTTTCTTGCGCTCCGAGCTCGAGTTTATTGCCAAGATGGCCGAGAAGTACGACCTCTGGGTCATCACGGACGAGGTCTACGAGCACATCGTGTACGCGCCGTACGAGCACATCTACTTTGCGAGCCTGCCGGGCATGGAGAAGCGCACGCTCTCCTGCAGCTCGCTCTCGAAGACCTACAGCATGACCGGCTGGCGCCTGGGCTACGTCATCGCGCCGGCAGATGTCATCGACCGTGCGCGCAAGGTGCATGACTTCCTTACCGTGGGCGCCGCGGCTCCTCTCATGGAGGCGGCCGTTGCGGGCCTCGGGCTGCCGCAGTCCTACTACGACGAGCTCACGGCGCTCTACACCCACAAGCGCGACCTGTTCTGCGACGGCTTGCGCAGCCTCGGCTTCGACTTCATCGAGCCGCAGGGTGCCTACTACGTCATGGCCGACGTCTCGAGCCTGGGCTACGAGAGTGATTATGACTGCGCGGTGGACCTCATCAAGAAGGTGGGCGTGGGCACGGTTCCCGCGAGCTGCTTCTACGACGCGCCGGAGAACCGTTTCGTCCGCTTCCACTTTGCCAAGTCCGACGAGGTGCTGAAGGCCGCCCTCGATCGTCTCGACGGTTGGCGCGAGAAGATGACGAAGTAGGAGGCGTGCGAGGACGGCGGGCGGCGCGTGCTGGCGTCGAGCCGGACGCGTGAGCCGCCGCGCGCCGCCGGGGCGCGGCGGGGCCGCGCGGAAATGCGTGTCCGTGCGGCATAGTTGTAGGTAGATGGATTCTTCAATGCAGCTATTTGGAGGGTCGGCCGATTTGTTTCGGTCGGCCCTCCTGCCGTTTGCGGAGAAATGCTGACCGCTCACGGTGTTTAACGGCCTTCGACCCTTGAACTCAAGGCTTTGCAACTAATAATTCAAACCAGCAATTCGAATATAAGAACTAATTCGAATATACGAACAATAGTTAACGGACGGGAGGATGAATGAACGCGCTGATTGTTGAGGACGTCGACAACGTTGCGGTTGCTACAGCCGCGGTTGCTGACGGGGAGAACGTTCATTTCGTTCGTCATGACGGAACCGAGTCCGAGTTTCCTTGCGTAGGTGGCGTGCCTATCTACCACAAGGTCGCAGTTCGCGATATCGAGGCTGGCGAAGACATCGTTAAGTACGGAGAGGTAATCGGTCGTGCCGCTGTGGATATCGCTCGCGGCTCTCACGTACACACGCACAACGTGCAGGATTTAAGCTAGGGAGGGCGAAAACATGGAGTTTATGGGATGGAAGCGATCTGACGGTAGGGTCGGTGTCCGCAACCACGTTCTTGTTCTTCCTGCGAGTGTTTGTGCATCCGATACCGCAGACATGATTAGCCGCCGCGTTTCAGGAACCGTCTCCTTCCACAACCAGAATGGTTGTTCACAGGTTCCCAGTGACCAGCAGCTCACGATGGATATCATGGCGGGCTATGCAGCCAATCCCAACGTCTGGGGCACGCTCGTTGTCTCGCTGGGTTGCGAGAACTGCCAGATGGACCTCGTGGTTGAGGCGATTCGCGCACGAACCGATAAGCCTGTTGAGCAGCTCATCATTCAGGGGGCGGGCGGAACGCTCAAGGCGGTAGAGCAGGGCGTGCGCATGGCTCGAGAAATGGTGGAGAGAGCTTCTCGAGAGGTCCGTGTTCCTTGTGACCTTTCTAGCATCATCCTAGGTACTGAGTGCGGCGGCTCTGATCCGACGAGCGGTCTTGCTGCAAACCCGCTTGTTGGCATGGTGTCTGATTGGCTTGTCGAGCGAGGAGCGACCTCGATTCTTTCTGAGACCCCCGAGCTCATCGGCGCCGAACATATTCTTGCTCGACGTGCTGCCTCCGAAGAGGTTGGCCGGCAGATCTACGACATCATCTACCGCTATGAAGAGGCCATGGCGCGTGTGGGGGAGAAGATTCGCGAGGGTAACCCCAGTCCCGGTAACAAGGCCGGCGGCATCACAACGCTTGAGGAAAAGTCGCTTGGCTGCATCCATAAGAGCGGTCATTCGACGATTCAGGCTGTGTATGACTACGCCAAACAAGTGGATAAGAGCGGACTTGTGGTTATGGATACCCCGGGAAACGACCCTTCGTCCGTTGCAGGTATGGTTGCCGGCGGAGCCCAGGTCGTCATCTTCACTACGGGGCGCGGCACGCCAACGGGACACCCCATTGCTCCTGTGATTAAGCTCACGGGAAATCGCGAGACATACGCAAGGATGGCCGACAACATCGACATCGATGCTAGTCCGCTGATTTATCAACCCAAAGATAAGGACGCGCTTCTTGAGCATGCCGTGCAGGTGGTGCTTGACACGATTAACGGTGTTCCAACTCGGGCAGAGTCGTACGGCTTTGTTGAAACGGCAATTGCGCGTGTTTGCAACTACGTATAACTCGTTGGCCATCGCCTGGCCTTGTGCCGGGTCGAGTGGCGGCGGGCGGGAAAAGAAAGAGACGAAAAGGGGGGTCAAAGCGTGAAGGCAGAGTACATCACACCGGCTATCTGCGCCTTTGACGATGAGGGCAATGTTGATTACGACGGTTGCGCCCGCATTATCGATCGCGTTGTAAGTGCTGGCATCGACGGCGTTGTGCTGAACGGCAGTAACGGTGAGTTCTTCCACCTCACAGACGAGGAGCGGTGTCGGCTGGTGGACGCCGCGGTAGAGGTGATCGACCACCGCGCCAAGCTTTATGTGGGTACAGGGAGCATGAGCCAGGAACAGACAATTAAGCTCACGCGCTATGCACATGAGGCCGGCGCTGATGCCGCACTTGTCGTCCCCCCGTTCTATTTCAAGCTTGCCGAACAGAGCATGGAGGAGTTCTTTAGTGCGGTCGCTTCCTCCAGTGACGGGGACATCCTGCTTTATAACTTCCCTTCGCTTACGGGGAATGACGTTACGCCGGAGCTCACGGCTCGCCTTGTGGGTAAGCACGAGAACATTGTGGGCTACAAGGACACCGTGGTCGACGTCGCCCACACCCGGAGAGTCATCGACGCGGTGTCACCGATTCGATCTGAGTTCCTCGCTTATTCCGGTTTTGACGAGAATCTTGCGCACAACATTCTGGCCGGTGGAGCCGGAACCATCGGGGCCTTGTCGAACCTTGTTCCCGAAACTTGTGTCGCCTGGGCAGCCTCTATTAACGCGGGGGACTGGAGCGAAGTTGCTCGTTACCAGCGAATCATTGACAGGCTCATGGCTCTCTACGACATCTCTCAGCCGTTTATGAGCACGTTCCGCTATGCGCTGCATCTCGTTGGGTTCGACATGAGCGAAAACTGTCGCGCTCCATTCCTTGCTATTGATGAGGAACAGAAGGCAAAGACCAGGGCCCTGCTTGAGTCTCTGGAAATTATCTAAGAGGAGAAGGGAAATACCATGTCTGCAAACATCGATCTGCTCAACAAGCTCGTCCACGAGGATTTCGAGATCGTCGACCTTACCCATGATCTTGAGGAGGGCATTCCAAGCTGTGGCACGCATGCTCGCTTCGGACGAATCCTCCACGAGTCCATCGAGTGGGGCGATCAGTTCACTCACGCCGCGCTTGTCTTGGGCGAGCACACGGGCACCCACATGGACTCGCCGAACCACCACATTCCCAACTGCGATCACACGATTGATAAGATCGACCTCCCGCGCCTGTTTGGTCGCGGCGTTTGGATTGAGTGCGATGGCGCTGAGGCAAACAGCCAGATCGGCATTGAAGCCATCAAGGACTGGGAGGAGGCCAACGGCCCCATTCGGGAGGGCGATTTTGTCTTCTTCCACACTGGCTGGGATAAGTTCTGGGGTGTTCACCCTGAGTGCCGCCCGTTCGAGCACGACTGGCCTGGCATTGATCGCGAGTGCGCCGAGTATCTGCGCGACCGCGGCGTCGTGACCGTAGGTACGGACACCCTGGCGCTCGACTACGCTCCCGCCCCGCTTGACCAGTGTGACGCGCATGACGTTATTCTTGGCGCCGGCATGACGATTATCGAGGGCCTCGCCAACCTTACGCAGCTTCCGCCAGTGTTCTATGTCGTTGCTCTGCCCATGAAGGTCAAGAATGGTTCCGGCTCCACCACGCGCGTTCTCGCGCTTGTTGATAAGAACGCCTAGGAGGAAGCAAATGGCTGACAACCAGTCCAAGGAGAAGAATGCGGCGCTTCGCGCGGTTGATGCCGTCTGCGATTTGCTGAGCTCGTTCTTCCTTCCGTTCATTGGCCTGCTCGCCGCCGCGGGCATCATGAAGGGCATTGTTGCCCTCCTCGCCACTACGGGCGCCATTGTCGAAGGCAGCGAGACGTATGCAGTTGTTAACGCGATGGGTGACGCCCTGTTCTACTTCATTCCCGCGTTCCTGGCGCTCACTTCGGCAGAACGCTTCGGGGTTAACAAGTTCGTGGCTCTTCTTGCGGCGTGCATCCTGCTTCATCCCGACGTGACTGCCGTCATGGGCGCCGGGAATGACTTCGCACTCTTTGGCGTGCTGCCGGTGAAGGCGGTTACGTACTCGTCCTCGGTTATCCCGATTCTTCTTACGGTGTATCTGCTCAAGTGGTGTCAGGTGCTTTGTCAGAAGATCCTTCCCGAGATGGTGCGCGACCTCCTGACCCCGCCCGTATGCCTCATCATCGCTATTCCTATTTCGCTTATGGTGTTCGGACCCTTGGGTACCGTCATTGGCTCTTGGCTTGCCGCTGGATACGAGGCCATCTATAGCCTGTCTCCGATCGTGGCCGGACTAGTTATCGGTGCGTTCTTCCAAGTCATGGTTATTTTTGGCTTCAACTGGGGCATCTTCCCCATCATGCTGAACAATATTGCCGTGTTTGGCTTTGACACGATTCTCCCCATGATGGGCGGCTCCACATTTGCCCAGGGCGGTGCTGCGCTAGCGGTGGCCCTGCGTACCAAGAACAAGAAGCTTCGCACTACTGCCATTTCCGCTGTCGTCGCGACCATGTTTGGCATTACCGAGCCCGCTGTTTACGGAGTGAACCTTCGCCTCAAGAAGCCGATGGTTTGCGCTTGCGTGGGAGGTGCCGTGGGTGGCGCCATTGCGGGTGCGTTTGGTGTCCAGGCGTCTGGCTTCGCGTTCCCGGCTCTGACGACCCTTCCCGTTTTCTGGAACGTTGCGTTCCCGGCCTTCCTCGTCTCGCTCGGTGTGAGCTTCGTGGTGGGCTTCGTCCTTACGGCTATTGTCGGCTTCGAGGATGTTGCGGACGAGGACCTTACGGAGGCTGACGCCGAGTAGAAAGCTCGGTTCGTTAATTAAGTCTGCACTTTGGAAGTGATTCGCGAATACAATCGGGGGAGCGGCTCTTCAGGAAGCTGCTCCCCTTGCGGCTAAGAATTAAAAGGATGGGCTTCAATGAGAAACGAGAGTTCGACGGCCGTTGACCAGCAGCCAGACCATCGCCCGACTCTGCGCGTTCTTGAGGTTCTAGAAGTTCTAGCTCAACATCCAGAGGGCTCTACGCTTACGGATCTATCACAGGCAGCCGGGATTTCCAAAAGCACCATGGTCCCTATTCTCCGTACTATGGAGCGACATAATTTCATCGCGATGGATCCCGTGGATAAGAGCTACACCGTGGGAATTAAAGCGTTTTCGGTGGGCTCGTCATTTGTTGAGAAGGTTCCCGTTGTTGCGATGCTGCGTGCGGAGATGGAACACGCCGTGAGCGTGTGCCAAGAGACGTGTCAGCTCGGCGTTCTTGACGGACCAGATGTCCTCTATATAGCCAAGGTTGATTCGACCCAGTCGATTCGCCTGATCTCGTCAATTGGTAAGCGTATTCCTGCATATTGCACCGCGTTGGGAAAGGCCTTGTTGAGCGAAATGCCCGCGGAGGCCATTGCCGAGTTGTTCCCCGAGCCGCTCGATGCGTTTACCTCGCACACATTGGACTCTGTCGACGAGGTTGTTTCGCAGATCGCGGCGCAGAGAGAGACGGGGATTTTCCGCGAGAACGAGGAGTCTAGCGAGAACGTGATTTGTTTCTCGGTTCCGTTGCGTCGTGCGGATGAGATCGTTGCCGCCGTAAGTATCTCGGTGCTTAAGTTCAGGCTTACTGCCGAGAAGGAGCGCGAGGTTATTGAATGCCTAAACTCCCTTCGTGAGAATGCCGAGCGACTGCTTGAGACTTATCCCGAGAGCAGCAGCCTAATTCTTAACTAAGCAGCGTGCCAGGATCTCCCACCCTTGTCCCCTTGCAGCCATTCGCCGATTTGCAAAAACGGGTCATTTACCTGCACATACGCAACGTAACGTATCGTTTACAGAAATGGCCCTTGCTTCTGCGCGGGGGATGCGCGTATAGTCACCGGCAACGCGCAAGAGCGCATCGAATCGAAGTCGAGAGAGCAGAGAGGAGTGCCAACATGTTCAAGTCCCAGAACAACAACTGGTGGTGGCGCAACTCGATCTCTCTCGGTCGATGGTGAGTCTTGTCGCGCCATATTTTTTGCGATTAGAAGGGCTCCCGGGCGACCGGGGGCCCTTTTTCGTATCGCGGCAACAGTCCGCAAAACACAAGCCATAGCAAGTCAAACAATCCCGACGAGCAACCGGGAACAAAGGAAGGAATCCAAAAATGTCCGAGAACACCCAGCAGGCCCGCACCGTCTCCGCCAAGTCCACCGACGCCCTCGACCTCAAAGCTCTCGTCCTGCTCGCCATCCTGCTCGCCGCCGGCTTCATCCTGAACTTCACCCTCGGCAAGGCTATCTCCACGATGTCGGGCGGCATGATTTCTCCCGAGTTCATCATCTCGGCCTTCTGCATCACGATCCTCGTCGTCCGCCCGAACATCCCCCAGGCGCTCGTCATCGGCCTCATCTCCGCCGCCGTGATCCAGCTCACCACGACCTCGCCCTTCATTGACTTCGCTGCCGAGGGTATCTCCGCCATGCTCATGGCCGGCATCGTGTCCGCCGCCGCTAAGAAGGGCTCCGTCAGCCCGGTTGCCGCCGCCGTCGCCACCTTCGTGACCACCGCGGTCTCCGGCGTCATCTTCATGGTCATCAAGATCGCGATGGTCGGCGCCGCCGAGCAGCTCGCCGCCGCGATGCTCCCCGTCATCATGCTCACTGCCGTCTTCAACGCAATCCTCGTTGCTGCGCTCTACATCCCCATCAAGAAGGCCCTCAAGCTCAACGACTAGCCTCCCGGCTCCGGGCGCCGCTTGCGCCCTCCGCCAGACACGACTCGGAAAGCGTTACCCCGCCGACGCCACCTCGACTCAGCACGCCGGCACCACCTCACGCAAAGCTCGCCCGAAGGGATTCCACCATGGCCAGCACCGAAGCCCGCACCGTCTCCGCCTCCGCCAAGTCCAACGGCCTCGTCGACATCAAGTCCCTCGCCCTGCTGGCGATTCTGCTCGTCGCCACCTTCCTGACGACGCTCGTCTCCGGTGCCCTCTTCGCCGCCATCGGCACCGTGATGATGGACGCGCCGATCGCCAGCGCCATAGTCAAGGTCCCGCTCGTCCTCGGTACCGCCGTCTTCAACGCGGCTGTCGTCCAGGCGCTCTACATCCCGCTCGTCAAGGTTCTCGGCAAGTAACTTAGATACCATGTTGGCGCCGGCTCTCATGCGGGCCGGTGCCTTTTCGTGCGCCAAGGCCTCGCGGGGCCGCGCCTCGTGCGTGTTTCGCACCGCCCACGTTCCGCGCGCATGCCCATACAAAACCCGACCGCTTCGAAAGGCCCCACCCATCATGACCACGGGCAAACCAATCATCGAGCTCGCCGACGTCAGCTTCTCCTATGACAGATCCGGCGAGCCTACGAGGGAGAGGGCGCTTGACCAGGTGTCCCTCTCGATTCGCGAAGGTGACTTCGTGGGTGTCATCGGCCCCTCCGGAGCCGGCAAGTCCACTCTCGCCGCCGTCATGAGCGGTGCCATCCCGCACCACTTCACCGGCCAGCTCTTTGGCGCGGCCCTCGTCGACGGCAAGGACACCTGCGACGTCACCCTGACCGACATCTCGAGCGTTGTCGGCAGCGTGCTCCAGGACATCGACGCTCAGATGGTTGCGTCCGTCGTCGAGGACGAGATGCTCTTTGGCCTCGAGAACTTCGGCGTGCCGCACGATCAGATCGAGGGGCGCATCGCGGCTACGCTCGAGACCGTGGGAATCTCCGACCTGCGCTACCGCGAGATCGCGACGCTCTCCGGCGGTCAGAAGCAGAAGGTCGCCATCGCCGCCATCCTCGCGCTCGAGCCGCGCGTCCTCGTTCTCGACGAGCCGACGGCGGCGCTTGACCCCGCCAGCTCGCGCCTCGTCTTCGAGACACTGCGCGAGGCGAACGAGCGCCTGGGCGTGACCGTCATCGTCATCGAGCAGAAGGTCGCGCTTCTCTCCGAGCATTGCGGCCGCATCGTCGTGATGGATCGCGGCCACATCGCCTTCTCCGGCACGCCGCACGAGGTTTTCTGCCATTCCGAGGAGCTCCGCGCGATCGGCGTTGACAGCCCGCGCGTCGCCCGCATCTCCAACTGCCTCGTCAGGGACGGCTTCATCGCGGCGGGCGAGCCCTGCCTGAACGTTCCCGAGGCAGAGGCACTCATCGCCGGTCTCGTTGGTGTTCCCGGGGCGGGCGATGCTGGGGCGGACGGCAAGTTGCCGGCTACCCGTCCTGCCGCGTCGCCCCATGTTCCCGGGCCGCGTCCCCACGCGGACGGCGCCGAGCCCGTCGTCCTGCTCCAGGGCGTGAACTTCTCCTATCCGCATGGCGGGGCCTCCGTGCGAGACCTCGAGATGCGCGTCTACCCGGGCGAACTCGTGGGTGTCGTGGGTCAGAACGGCGCGGGCAAGACCACGCTCACCAAACTTCTGAATGGCCTGCTCAAGCCGTCGTCGGGCAGTGTCCGCGTGGCTGGCCTCGACACGCGCGAGGTGCCGACGAGTGCCATTGCCGCCCGCTGCGCGACCCTCTTCCAGAATCCGGATCGCCAGCTCTGCAAGGACACGGTCCTCGAGGAGGTCGCCTTCGGCCTCGGGCTCCAGGGTGTCGAGGCGGGGGAGGCGAGGAGGCGTGCCGAGAAGGTCGCCCTGCGCTTCGGGCTGCTCCTCGACGAGGCGCCCTTCTCGCTCTCGCGCGGCCAGCGCCAGATGGTGGCGCTCGCGAGCGTCGTCGTCACCGATCCGGACGTGGTCCTGCTCGACGAGCCTACGAGCGGCCTCGACTACCGCGAGTGCATGACCGTCATGGAGACCGTCCGCGAGATGGCCGAGCGCGGCTGCGCCGTCATCATGGTCTGTCACGACATGGAGGTCGTAAGCGACTTCGCCGAGCGCCTCGTGGTCATGGCGAACGGCGAGATGCTCGGCCGCGGCCCTGCCGCCGAGATCTTCGCGAACGAGGACCTCATGAGGCGTGCCTACGTTGCGCCGCCCCAGGCCGTCGAGCTCTCCGCGCGCCTCGCGCGAGACGTGTCGCCCGAGTTCAGCGGCATGAGTGAGGTTTCCGACATCGTCCGCGTCACCGAGGAGATGATCTCTCGTGGTTAACGTCATCGACTACGTCCCGGGCGACACCGTCCTGCACCGCCTGAACCCCGTCGCCAAGCTCGCGCTCGCGTCGGGCATCATCATCGCGACCTTCCTCGGCGACACCTACCCGATGCTTCTGGGCCTGCTCGCCCTCACGCTCGTGCTGGGTGCCTATGCGGGTGTTTTCAAGAACCTGCTCTCGCTGCTCAAGCTGCTCGTCCCGCTCGCCGTGGTGACGCTCGCGCTCCAGACCGCCTTCGTGCGCACGGGCGATGTCGTCGCGCTGTGGATGACGGTTGACGGTCTGGTCACGGGCTCGAAGGCGTGCCTGCGCCTCCTCGGCGTGGCGCTGCCGCTCATCCTCATGCTCACCGTCACCAAGCTGAACGACCTCGCGAACGCCTGCGTCGAGATTCTCCACGTGCCCTATCGCTACGCTTTCACCTTTACGACGGCGCTGCGCTTCGTGCCCGTGTTCAGCCAGGAGATGAACGCGATCATGGAGGCCCAGACCGCGCGCGGCGTGGAGTACGACACGAAGAACCCCTTCAAGAAGGTCCAGCTCATGCTGCCTCTGTGCATCCCTTTGCTCGTGAGCTCGGTGGGCAAGACCGACGCCACCGCCCTCGCCGCCGAACAACGTGGCTTCTACCTGCGCACGCGCGAGAGCAGCTACAAGCGCTATCCGTTCGCCGCCGCCGACTACGCAGCACTCCTCATCGCCGCCGCCCTCATCGTCTCCGGCGCGCTCTTCTAAACCTGCAGAAGGGACAGTCCCTTTTTCAGGTGGTGCCGCGCGGATTGACGGGGGAGTGACAAAGGGACAGTCCCTTTGTCAGCTTTGAGGGTGACGGGAGACGGCTGCTCGAGGAATAGCCCTTTTGCACGCTTTGCCATCTCGGTGGCCGAGCCGCATCTGAGCGAAAATCAACAATCATGTTTTCAGAGGACTTTAAGGGCCCACTTCAACTATCATATGCAGAGGATTTGAGGCGGGGTGGTCGATGAGAGCGTTTCATCGGCCACCTTGTCTGCTAAGGAATCGCTTCTAAGACCGGGGACAAGATGGATTGGAGCGTATTCGTGAAGACGAAGCGTTGTATTGGCCAGAGGGGCAACCTTGGCCATTTTGAGAGGGTGGGCCTCGGCTTTGGCGCGATCTGTGCCGTGCTCGTAGCCGCTCTGTTCACACCGACGCCTGCTATGGCAGCCGACTGGATTGAGATCAATGGCGAAAGGTATGAGGCCGGCGCATCCCAGAGTGACCCCGCCGGCGGCTCCTGGGAGTGGGACGGCGACAGCACGCTCACGCTCAAGGACTACGACGGTGGTGCCATTGGCGCTGGTGGCAATCTCGATATCGTCTGCGAGGGCAAGAACTCTGTAAAGAACGCCGATGGTGAGGGGTCCGTTCTATGGCAGGAGGGTGACGGTACGCTCACTGTTAAGGGTTCCGGATCGCTTTCCGTCGCTGCCACTGGTGGATTCTACGACATCAAGGCCATTTCCGCTGAGGGTAACATTGCCCTGACCGACGGTGTAGCTGTGAGCGTTACGTCTGTGGACCTTGGCAATGCCATTGGTATCATGACGAACGGAAGCGTCAGTATCGATAAGGGTGCCACCTTTACGGCTAACGATTGCTATGCGGGGATAATCGCGATCGGTGGGGTGACCATCGATGCCGCATCTGCCAACTTTACCGGCAGCTTTCCGGAGGACGAGGTCCCTCATCAGGAATATGGTGTGATGTGCGGCGGCTCTCTTGCCATTAAGAATGGCTCGGCCGTACGCGTTGGGCTTGACGGCTATGCGGCTATCGGATTCAGCGTTACCAAGACTGCTAGCTGGGATGGTCCGTCTGTCGCAATCGCCGACTCCGTGGTTGATATTGCCGTGAACTCTACCGCTAGTACCGTGGCCCCGAGCGGCATCGTGGCTATGTCTACTGTTCCTGATAACGAGATTTCCATTGCTCGCTCCACGGTCACCGTTGACTCGCCTTCTGGCCCCGCGATTATGGCCCAGTATCAGCTCACGGATGCCGAGACCGCTGATCGCGCAACAATCACTATCGACGGCTGCAAGATCGTCGAGCCGACTGATGGTCGCGTTTGCGATATCTCCCTCGACTTCACGAACTATGACTACGGTATGCCAGTGGTGAGGGGTCAGTTCATCGGAGCTGGTGACGTCCGTGGCGAATTCGAGGCGCCTGACTACTCTAACGATGCGTTTGCGTGCGTCTCGAGGAAGGTCGTCATCAGGCCCGACGCTCCGGTTGCTCCCGAGCCGCCCGCGACGACCGAGCCGCCCGCGACCGAGGCTCCGGTGACGCCGGGTGTTCCGACGACGCCTGCGACTCCGGCCGTTACGCAGGGCGCTGCGACGACGACGGAGGAGAAGGCCCTTCCCCAGACCGGCGACTCCAATTCGTCTATCGCGGTTGCGGTCTTTGTTCTTGGCGGTATTCTTGCGCTCGCTCTCGCCTTTGTCGTAAGCCGCTCCAACGAGTAAGACCTGAAACCTGCAAAAGGGACAGTCCCTTTTGCAGGTGACAGCGCGTAAGTTGACAAGGGGACAGTCCCCTTGTCAACTTACGGATGGCGGGGGACGTCTCGTTGTCTCGCCGGCTTTTGCGAATTCCACTCGTGTAGCTTTGATAGCGGGCGCCTTGCCTTTGCGGCCGGGCGCCCGTCTCCTGTATACTGAGTGTCCGAGTGAGTTCGATGGGTTCGGGTGACGTCACACCTCGAACCTGGTCAGGGCCGGAAGGCAGCAGCCATAAGGGGCCTCTGGCGGGCACCCGTTCCCATCGAGCTCACTTATTGACCAGCAAAGCGACGCCCCGAGGAATGCGATGGCTGCATCCGAGGGGCGTTTTTCTGACTCGGCATCGCTGCGCAGTCTGGCGCGTCGTATGCCGGACGGGAGGGACCATGGGCTTCATCAACTTCATCGTCGAGCTTCTGCAGGATCCGCGCACGGCCATCGCCAGCTGGATCGCCGCTGGCCCCCTCATGGCCTACGGCTGCGTCTTCCTCATCATCTTCATCGAGACGGGCGTCGTGTTCTTCCCGTTCCTTCCGGGCGACTCGCTACTGTTCGCGTCGGGCTTCTTCGCGCACAACGGCGGCTTCAACATCGTGGCCCTTCTCGGCGTTGCCTGGGCCGCCGCAATCCTGGGTGACCAGTGCAACTTCATGATCGGCCACTTCTTCGGCAAGAAGATCATCGCCTCGGGCAAGGTCAAGGCCATGACGCCGGAGCGTCTCGAGAAGTCCGAGAAGTTCCTCGAGAAGTGGGGCCACCTCGCTATCTTCCTCGGCCGCTTCTTCCCGTTCATCCGCACCTTCGTGCCCTTCATCGCGGGCATGGGCGGCATGCACTGGCGCAACTTCGGCATCTACAACATCCTGGGCGGCATCGTCTGGTCGACGCTCTTTACGCTCCTTGGCTACTTCTTCGGTGGTATCCCCTTCGTTCAGGAGCACTTCGAGCTGCTCATCGTGGGCATCGTGCTCGTGTCGATCGTCCCCACGGTCGTCGGCCTCGTGAAGGCGAAGCTCGCCAAGAAGGCCGAGTAGCGCGGGACGTGCGCCGCGGGGCGGACGCCCCTCATAGTGACGGCGAAGGCCGCGGGATGCAGGTGCTCCCGCGGCCTTTTTACGTGTCTCGTGGCTGCCGCGCGTCCGCATCGCCCACGCGTGCGCCTCGGTCCTGCGTGCCCGGGCATCCCGGCATCACGCTCGAATCTCGCCCACCGCGGAAATCGATACCGCAGCTAGAACACTAATTCCGCCCGCTTTTACCGATGTTGCCGACATACCTTTCGCCAGGCCATGAGTACCGTTCGCGGCGGTAAAAACCCTGGCAGTGATTCAAGTCGGGCTCGGTTGTACACAATATGAGTAAAGCGCGCGCCCTCCTGAACGCTCGTCTCCCCTCCGGTCGTCGGGTAGCATGCTGGGCGCATTCAACGGCACGCCCATTTAGTTCTTCAGAGATTCTTCCAACCCCCTGTTCTCTGGGAGGGCGCGCGCCGATTGGAAGATTCGGGCCGCCCGCTAAGCGGGAAGAGGAGTCTTTGGCTGCCATGGCCCGGCAAGCGCCCCGGATGATCGGGGCGCTTTTTTGTGCCTGGGATTCTGAGCCTGTGGGCCTCGCGGGTCGATGGTTACAAGGTGCCGGGCTCGTCGGGCGATCGAGGAGCCCGGCGTGGCGTGGACCTGCGTCGCTTCATGAAGTCGCCCGCCTATGGTGAGGAGCCTGCTTACAACAGCGCGATCGCCTGGCGCGCTGCGCCGAGGAAGCCGGCGTCGTTTCCCAGCGTGGCAACGCGAATGAGGGTGTCGCGGCAACCGGGGATGGCATAGGCGCGGTATTTCTCCAGGCAAACGTCACCAAACGTATCCCAGCCTCCGCACATGCCACCGCCCAGGATGAACATTTCCGGGTCGACGAGGGCGGCGATGATCGACATGGCGCGTGCGAGGTAGTCGGCGAGGCGGTCGCAGGCGCGCAAGGCCTCGGGATTGTCCACGCGCGCGGCCTCGAAGACGGCGAGCGCGTCGGTCGCGTGGGCGATCGGGACCTCGACGGCGCCGGACGCCGCGCACTCCTCGCGATAGAGGCGGATGAGGCCGCGGGCGCTCGCATATTGCTCGAGGCAGCCGTGGCAGCCGCAGCCGCAGGCTTCGGGTTCGTCGGGGTTTACGTTGATGTGGCCGGCTTCCCCGCCCGCGCCGTGCGCTCCAACGACAACCTTTCCGTCAACGATGACGCCGGCGCCCACGCCCGTGCCGAGCGTAAGCATGACGGCGCTCCTGACGCCGTCGCCCGCTCCGAGCCAGGCCTCTCCAAGCGCCGCGGCGTTCGCGTCGTTGAGCGCGTGGGTGCGGGCGATGGGGAAGGCGGCCTTGAGGGTTGCGGTCAGACCGGCGAGATCAAGAACGATGTTGGGGGCCATGGCAAGCGTGCCGTCCTCGAGGACGACGCCGGGAACATCGATGCCGATGGCGCCGAGCGTCTCGGGGTCCTTCCCCGCCTCGCGAACGAGGGCGACTGCGGAGGTTGAGACCCTATCAAACGCCTCGGCATTATCAAGCTCGCCGGTTGGGACCTTCGCCGTGGCGAGGATTTTCCCGCCCCTCGTCACGACGCCCATCTTGATGCTCGTACCGCCGATGTCGAGGCCGAGAACTGCCTCGTCCGTGTTGCTTGCCGTAGCTGCATCGAGCGCGTCATCAATATTTGTCATGGTTTCCCCCTCGGTCTCTGCGCACTTTCGAAAGCGTACGCCTTGCGGCGCGGGCGGGGTGCGCGTATTAGGCGGACGGTAGCGCGGGAGAAGGAGGCCGGGGTTGTCCCCGATGTGCTGGGGATGGCGTTGGGTATCGAAAAAGGCCCTGCTGGCGGTGCGGGCCGCTGGCCGAGTGCCGTCGCCATGGATGTCCGCGCGGTGTCAGACACGAGCGCGTCAGGTGGCCCGGGTATACTGGTCTGGTCTGGCGTGGCCCGTCTCGGTCGTGCCGCTAGGATTGCCGGAGGTCCCATGGAATCGCTGTATCGCAAATATCGTCCGCAGACGTTTGAGCAGGTAGTCGGCCAGGCGCACGTGGTCTCTACGCTCGAGCGCGCCGTGTGCGAGGGCCGCACGAGCCATGCGTACCTCTTCTGCGGCCCGCGCGGCACTGGCAAGACTACCATGGCCCGCATCCTTGCGAAGGCCCTCATGTGCGAGCAGGGCGAGGGCCACCTGCCGGATGGCACCTGCGAGGAGTGCCGCCTCATCGCCGCCGGCGAGCACCCGGATGTCTACGAGCTCGACGCGGCAAGCCGCACGGGCGTCGACAACGTGCGCGAGGAGATCATCAACCGCGTCGACTATGCGCCGGTGCGTGGCCGCTACAAGGTCTACATCATCGACGAGGTCCACATGCTGACGCCCGCGGCGTTTAACGCGCTGCTCAAGACGCTCGAGGAGCCGCCGGCGCACGTCGCCTTCATCATGTGCACGACGGATCCGCAGAAGATCCTCGCCACCATTCTCTCGCGCGTGCAACGCTTCGACTTCCACTCCATCGCGCCGGACGAGATGCACGACCACCTCGTTGACGTGTGCGAGAAGGAGGGCTTCACCTTCGATGACGAAGCGCTCGACATCGTCGTGCGTCATGCTCGCGGAGGCATGCGTGATGCGCTCTCCGCGCTCGAGCAACTTTCTGTCTTTGGCGCGGGAGATGTGAGTGCCGAGGCCGCGCGCGATCTTCTCGGCGAGGCAAGCGGCTCCGCGCTCTCCGGCGTGTCCCTGGCGCTTGCGAACCGCGACGTCCCCGCGCTCTTCTCCGAGGTGGCGGAGCTCGTCAACAACGGCGGAGACCTCCTGCAGTTCACGCGCGAGCTCGCGAGCCGCGTGCGCGATGACTACGTGGTGAGTGTTGCCGGTGCCAAGCCGGGCGTGGTGAACGCGTCCGACGAGGCCTTGGCCGAGCTTGCGGAGGAGGCGGCGGCGTATGGCAGCAGTGACCGCCTCGCGCGCGTGCTTACCGTGCTCGGCGATGCGGCGAGCGAGATGCGCACCGCCGTCAACCAGCGCCTTGTTCTCGAGATTGCCCTAACTCGCTGCGCGAGGCCCGAGAGTGACCTCACGCTCGAAGCTCTGGCCGAGCGCATCGAGCGCCTCGAGCGCGGGGGAGTGGCGGTGGCCCCCGCCGTCGGTGCGTCCACGCCCGCGGCAGCGTCTGTGGCTGCGCCGATGCCCGCCCCCGCGGCTGCGCCTGCGGCTACGGCTGCGGCACCGAAGCCGTTTACGCCGCCACCCCTGCCTCGCCGCAAGCCCGCGGCGACTTCCGCTGCCAAGCCCGCGGCGGCCCCGGCTCCCGCGTCCAAGCCCGTGACCCCCCCGGCGCCCGCGCCGAAGTCCGTGACTGCCCCGGCTCCCGCGCCTGCCCCGGCTCCCGCGCCCACTTCGTCGGTCGCTGCTGGCAATCTCCAGCGCACGTGGAAGGGCGTCGTTGATGGCATCGTCAAGAGCAACCCCTCGTGCGGTGGGTTGCTGCTTAACGTGACCGCGCTGTCTGATGACGGCTCGACCTTGACGCTTGGCCTGCCCGCGGGCGGTTCTTTCGTCCGTCTGATGCTCGGCCGCGCAGACGTGAAGGCGATTCTCGATGCCGCCGTGACGGCCGCCTTTGGCTCTCGCCAGATTGCGCTCGTCGGCTCCGAGGCACCTGCCGCGTCTGAGCCCAAACCTGCCCCGGCCGCCGTTGTCGCGCCCAAGCCCGCTCCGGCTCCTGCCACCGTTGCAGTCCCCGCGCCGGTGTCCGCCACGCCAGCCCCCGCGCCCGAACCGGCGCCCGCGGAGAACCCCGTGCCAGTCTCCACACCAGCCCCTGCGCCGGCGCCCGCCGCGCCGGCCCCCGCGCCCGCGCCGGCGCCAGCCTCGGCGTCCGCGTTCGAGGAAGACGAGCCGCCCTATGACGACTACGTTCCCTATGACGACGAGGATGCCTTCGCTCCTGGCGACAAGGATTCCGTGCCCGCGGATCTTGGCGCCGACCCGAGCGAGCCCGAGGCGCCCGCTGCCCCCGCGTCCGCGACTGCCGAGTCGGCTCCCGCGGCTTCCGCACCCTCGCTTTCCGTTCCTCCCGCGGCTTCCGCTGCCGCGGGATCGTCTGACCCCATCACCTCCGAGGCAGAGCTTCGCTCCGCGATGATGGACATCTTCGGAGCCGGAACCAAGATCGACCATGTTGAGAGCGACGCCTAGGCCGGATGGCACGCCGGGCCCTCAGCGGGTAAAGTAGAAGAGTTACCAAAGCCGTTTTTCGGCGATAGACGAAGGAGCCCCCATGGCCCAGATGAATATGCAGCAGATGATGAAGCAGGCACGCAAGATGCAGGAGCAGCTTGCTGCCGCGCAGGAGAAGCTCAAGGACCTCGAGGTCTCCTCCTCCACCGGTGGCGGCATGGTTAAGGTCGTCGCCACTGGCGAGATGCAGATTAAGTCCATCGAGATCAGCCCCGACGCCTGCGATCCCGAGGACGTCGAGCTTCTCCAGGATATGGTCCTCGCTGCCGTTAATGAGGCCCTTTCCAGCGCCCAGGAGGCTGCCGGCTCTCAGATGAGTGCCGCCACCGGTCTTGGCGGCATGAACATTCCGGGGCTCTTCTAACCTATGCCCTACGACCAAATCGGCGCCCAGGGAGAGCCCTTCGGCGCCTCGCGCAATGATGGCCGCGCCTTGCGTCGCCTGCTCGACGAGCTTGGTCGCCTGCCGGGCATTGGACCTAAGAGCGCCCAGCGCATTGCCTATCACATCCTCGGCGCTGATGCCGAGGATGCTCGTAGGCTTGCGCAGGCGATCCTCGATGTCAAGCAGCAGGTTCACTTCTGCCCGGTCTGCTTCAGCTACGCGACGCGCGAGCGCTGCGACGTCTGCGAGGACCCGGGTCGCGACCAGACCTCGATTTGCGTGGTCTCGGAGCCCCGTGACGTTTCGGCCATCGAAAGGACCGGCGCGTTCCATGGCCTGTATCACGTCCTCGGCGGCGTTATTTCGCCCATGGATAAGATCGGGCCAGAGCAGCTTCATGTGCGTGAGCTTCTCTCGCGCCTGGCTGATGGCACCGTCACCGAGGTCATCCTCGCGACGAATCCGGACGTCGAGGGCGAGACCACGGCTACGTACTTGTCGCGTACGATCAAGCCGCTCGGCGTGCACGTGACGCGCCTCGCGAGTGGTCTTCCGGTTGGTGGAGACCTTGAGTATGCGGACGAGGTCACGCTGGGGCGTGCGATTGAGGCCCGCAGAGAGCTGTAGAATTTCGTCGTCAGCGGAGGCGGACGTTTCGCCCGTCTGCCGCGCGCGACAAAGGGGGAATGGCGATGTCAGCAAAGCGCTTCAAACAGCCAGATCAGGGTCAGCCCCAGCGGGCCGCGTCCGCGCCTGGCCAGCGCCCCGTTTCTGGACACCACATGGGCGCGCATGCCGCCACGCCGCGACCGGCGGATCGGGTTCCTCCGGTGTCGGGGTATTCCACGCCTGTACGTACTCAGGCTGCATCCGCGCCCGCCGCGGCCCATCGTCAGGGCTCTGCGCCGGCTCGCGCCAGGGGCTCCCGCTTTGCGGACGCAACCCGCGCGACCGCCTCTTCCCACCAGTTCGCCCATCTCGGGGGCACTACGGACCTTGGCGTTGCCGCCGGTCAGGTTCCCGTCACCGTGTCTGACGACGGGGCCGGCTCCTATTCGGGCGACGACGCGCCGCGTCCCATTGACGTCGACCCCGCGGCAACGGGCTCCTTTAATACGATCCGTCGCGGTCAGGGTGCCGTCGTCTCTACGCGCGAGACCGCAGGTCGTGCTGCCGCTGCCGCTCGCAGGTCTCTTCCCAAGGAGGCGCGACGCGGTCAGGGCACGCGCCAGCGCTCGGCAAAGGCCCCGCTTCCGGTTCTTGTCGGTATTGGCGTTGCCGCGCTCGTGGTAGTCGTCCTTCTCGTCATGCTCGTCACGTCGCTCCTGGGTGGCTCCTCCAAACAGGCTTCTGGTGACGCCACGACCGCTCCCGCCGAGACGGTCGTTTCTGCGCAGGAGGGCATCGAGCTTGGTGCTTACACCTATTCCACGAGCCAGGGCGATCAGGGCTGGGAGCTTGTCCGCAGCTCGAGCAGCGGGGAGACCGCGGTGGTAGCGGCGCTTTCGGGCACCCCCGCCTCCGTCTGCCTATATCAGGGCACGCTTTATATTCCGGAGAACCTGCCCGACGGCACGTGGGACATCATTTGCTATCTTCCCGCTGATGGCTCGACCGCTTCCCAGCTGCTTGGCGACGACGGCCAACCCGTCGTTGGCTCGGGCACGGTGACAAGCGCCGTGGTTCAGGGCGGGTCGCTTGCGCTTTCCGGCGATGGCGTCTCGCAATCCGTGCCTCTTAGCTAGAAGAAGCGAGCGATATCCCTGGCAGATTGCTTGCGCTGGAGTATGTTGCGTCTTTGTCAAAAACTGGCAAAGAAATTTGAAAAAGCTACTAGACAGGGCTAGAGAGTTTCCTGTACTATAGCTCTCGCACCTGACACGGGGTATTAGCTCAGCTGGTTAGAGCGCCGGCCTGTCACGTCGGAGGTCGCGGGTTCGAGCCCCGCATATCCCGCCATTGGATGTTCGAAGGGTCCTGGTTCACGCCAGGGCCCTTTTTGTTTTGGGCGAGCGGGCCTCCTCATGTGGCGAGCCGCCCGGGCCGCGTGCCTCTTTGTTGGCCGAGTGGACCTCTCATTCGGTAGGCCATTCAGGCCGCGTGTCCCTCTGCCCGGCCGCGTGCCCTCCCTGCCCGGCCGCGTGCCCCTTTGTTGGCTGAGTGAGCCTCTCATTCGTCGAGTCGCTCGGGCCGCGCGTCTCTTTGCCTGGATGACCCTGTGCCATTCCGCCTCTGTCGCTGGAACCGAGCTGCTTGCTAAACCTGCTGTCCCTCGAGGGCGAGACCACTCCCTTAGTTGCGCCGCCGTTACCAAGGGCCCACAAAACGTCATGCGACTGGTCGCATTTGCTAAAATTGCTAGGTCGCACTCACATTTCACGGGGGTGATTAATGGTGACTGCGCCGACGCAAACAATGGGCCCAGCTCGCCTCGCCGTCTTTGACTATGACGGGACGATTCTGGGCGGTCAGTCGGGTGCTCTCTTTTCGCGCTATCTGCTTTCGAACGGGCTTGTGACGAAACGTACCGCGCTGCGCCTGTTCTGGTGGGGGGTGCGCTATAAGCTTCATCTGCCGTTTCGTCAGGATGAAGCTCGCGAGCTGATCTTCCGCGACCTCGGGGCCCATGGCTACGATTACGCCACGCGGGTCATGCGGGATTTCTCGCATGAGGTTCTCAAGCCGCGCGAGCGGGCTGCCGCCAAGGCGGAGATTCGTCGTCGAGCCGACGAGGGCTGCGCCACCGTGCTTGTCTCCGCGACGTTCTTCGAGATCGCCCGTCTTGCGGCAGAACGCCTGGGTATTGACGGCGTTGCCGCCACGCGCATGGAGCGCGACGCCGATGGTGCTTATACCGGCAAGGTTGAGGGCGAGGTCGTCGCGGGTGCGGGGAAGGTCCGGGCTGTCGTCGCTTGGGCAGAGGAGCGCTTCGGCCACGACTGGTCGATCGCCTACGCCTATGGCGATCACTTCACTGACGAGCCTCTGCTTGAGCTGGCAGACATGCCTTACGCGGTCTGCCCGGGGACCACGCTCTCGCGCATTGCGAAGAGGCGCGGCTGGCAGAGTTTGAACTGGAGGTAGCCTTGGATATCTCGAGAAAGACGGATTATGCCCTGCGCATGCTCGCAGAGCTCGTCCGCGAGCCTTCCGGGGTCGTTTCCGTTCGTTCCGCGGCAGACCAGAACAACGTGCCTTACTCCTTCGCGCGCTCGATTCAGCGCGATCTCGTTCAGGCTGGCGTCATAGAAAGCATTCGCGGTTCTCGCGGTGGCATGCGTCTCGTAGCTGACCCGTCGACCGTCACCCTGCTCGATGTCGTCGAGGCCGTGCAGGGCCCGCTTGCGATTTCCGGCTGTGCTGCGGCTGGTCCGGATGGGGGAGAGTGCCCGCGCGCCATCGCCTGCGGATACAATCCCATTTGGAGGGGCGCACAGGAGCTGCTCGATAGCTATCTTTCGTCGGTGACGCTTGCCGAGGCGGTTTCCGGCCGCGCGCGTCCCGTCGTGGACGTCCGCTTCACCCATCCCGGCGAGTCTGGCGTGGCACATCGATGAGCGAGGGTATCGAAGCCTTCCGCGAACGCGTCTATCTTGCGGGTCGCGAGTTGTATCGTGATCTCCCCTGGCGTCGCACACATGACCCCTATGAGATTTGGGTCTCCGAGGCAATGCTTCAGCAAACGCAGGTCTCTCGCGTTGACGGGAGATGGCAGTCCTGGCTCGACCGATTCCCCTCGGTCGACGCGCTTGCCGCCGCTACCTCGGCAGACGTGCTTGCCGAGTGGCAGGGCTTGGGCTATAACCGTCGCGCCCTCGCGCTCTGGCGCGCTGCGCGGGAGATTTGCGAGCGCCACGCGGGCGTTATGCCCTACGACGAGGCCGCCCTCAAGGCGCTCCCGGGGATTGGTCCCGCGACGGCTGCCGGCATTCGTGCCTTCGCGTTCGACTTGTCCGGCGTCTACCTCGAGACAAACGTGCGCGCGGTCTTTCTCCATGAGCTCTTTCCCGACGCCGAGGGCGTGCCGGATTCTGCCCTTCGGCCGCTTGTGGCCGAGGCGTGTCCCGACGACCCGCTGGCAATCGCCGGTGCTGACGTGCCGTGTTCGCCACGTACCTGGTATTACGCGCTGCTCGACTATGGCGCGCACCTCAAGCGAACCTTACCCAACCCATCCCGCCGCTCCCGCGAGAACGTGAGGCAGTCGCGTTTTGAGGGGTCGCATCGCCAGAAGCGCGCCGTCCTCGTGAGGCTGTTGCTTGCCGCGGGCATTGAGGGGGTCTCTGTCGCCGACGCCGCTCTCGAGCTTACGGAATTCGAGGCCAAGGCGGGGCGTGCCGCCGTTACTGAGGCTGCCGCCTCGGGCATTCTCGAGGAGCTTGCCGCCGAGGGCTTCTGCCATGAGGTGGCTTCGGAGTGTTGGGTCGTTTAGCTGCGATCTTGCCATCGCAAACAGGGGTCTTACCGCTGGTGCCGCGTTGCCCTGGCGGTGTGCGGGCGTTTGCGTTTTCACATGCGAGCGCTTGCCGCCTGCGTGCGCGGCCGGCTGGCGCTTTCGCGTGATGCGCGTGACGTGTTGATTGCTCGACCGTGCGTATTGCTCCCACGCCTGGGGTAGAAGAGCTGTGGTTCGATTGGGGCGTCGCCTGGGATTGCGGCGCGCAAGAGAGAGGAAGTCGCCATGGCTACCAACTTTGCCGATTCGAAGACCAAGAAGAACCTCGAGGCCGCTTTTGCTGGTGAGTCTCAGGCATCGATGAAGTATGGCTACTATGCCAAGGCCGCCAAGAAGGAGGGCTACGTCCAGATCGGTCAGATTTTCTCCGAGACGGCCGGCAACGAAGCCGAGCATGCCAAGTTGTGGTTCAAGTACCTGCACGATGGTGATGTACCCGACACGCTCACTAACTTGAAGGATGCCGCCGAGGGCGAGAACGGCGAGTGGACGAGCATGTATCCCGAGTTTGCGAAGGTCGCTCGCGAGGAGGGCTTCGACGAGATCGCCGATCGTTTCGAAAGCGTCGCTGGTATCGAGCGTACGCACGAGGAGCGCTATCGCAAGCTCGCCGATCGCGTCGAGAACGGCGAGGTGTTCAAGCGCGAGGGCGTTAAGGTCTGGAAGTGCTCCAACTGCGGCTATCTGTATGAGGGTGACGCCGCGCCCAAGGTCTGCCCGGTTTGCAAGCATCCACAGGCCTACTTCGAGGAGCAGGCGACCAACTACTGGGCGCGTGGCCAAGGCCGAGTACATATCCGAGCAGCCTCGAGTGATGTCACGAAAACACACAAGTGAAATCGAGGCGTGGCCGGCATATCCGCTCGCGATCAACGAAGAAACGCGCGAAAAGTCAAGATTCGCATAGCTCGATCGCGCGGAGGAGCGTCCCAATTGGGGCGCTCCTCTTTTTTGTGCGCCAAGTAGGGGGCTAATCGGCTTCCTGCCGAGTAGACGCCTTTTTTGTCCCGCAAAAGCCGAGGTCGCTGAGAGCTCTTGAGTGGCCTTACTCGAGCTCGGGCGATTTAGCCCCCTACTTGGCGACTTTTTCGAGTCGCGGCCTTTCTCGAGAGGATCCGCACCTCACTTCCGAAAGCGGGAGCTAAATGTTTAGGTCTAAAACAAAGCAAAACCTATTTCATATAACGGCAGCTCGCAGGCCTGCTTTGTGCTACACCTTAAAAATGTGCACGAAATGTGAACCGCCCATCATTGAACCACGCCCGCTTACCGAAGCTTTTCATTCGCCGGCGCTCCTAGGGATGCGGGCGGGCATAAAGTGGAGGTGTCCCACCGAGCCTGGGGTCATACGTTCGCGAATCAACCGGTTTTACGCCGGGGCTGCACTTGCGATATCGCCTGGCTTCGCTGGCGTGTGGGAGAGGGTTGAAGAAGGGGGATTCGAATGAAGGCAACCAAAGCCGCCGTTGATCCGGTGGCTGGCGCAAGCCTCGACATAACGTCTGACGACTTGTATTTGATGGCTGCTGGTACCTGGTATCGCAGTTATGACAAGATGGGCGCTCACCCTACTTGCGAGAATGGTGTCTCAGGCTACCGCTTTGCCGTTTGGGCCCCCGGCGTGCGATCGGTCCACGTCGTGGGTGACTTCAACGGCTGGGATACCTTGGCAAATCCGCTTTCGTCCTTGCCTACGGGCGGCGTATGGTGCGGTTTCGTGCCTGGTGTCGGCGAGGGCGAGCTATACAAGTTCGTCCTCGAGACGATGTCTGGCGAGCTGCTCTATAAGGCCGATCCCTACGCCTTCGCTGCGGAGCTTGTGCCGGGCACCGCCTCGATTACGGTGGCGAATCCCGCATATGCCTGGGGCGACGAGGAGTGGCTCGCTCACCGCTCCCAGAATGGCCACATGCATGAGCCCCTCAACATCTATGAGGTGCATCTCGGTAGCTGGAAGCGCCATGGCGACGAGCCCCAGGGCGAGCCTCGCGAGGATGGCACCTGGCCTGGCCCTATGGACGAGTTCCCCGCCCAGCGCGGTGCCTACTACTCTTATGACGACATGGCTGCCGAGCTCGTGCCCTACGTCAAGGAGATGGGCTACTCCCACGTCGAGCTCCTCCCTGTGATGGAGCATCCCTTCGATGGCTCATGGGGCTATCAGGTCACCGGCTACTATGCCCCTACCTCGCGCTTCGGTTCCCCGGAGGGCTTCATGCGCCTCGTCGACGCCTTCCATCAGGCGGGCATCGGCGTGATCCTCGACTGGGTGCCCGGCGGCTTCTGCGCGGACGCCCATGGCCTCGCGATGTTCAACGGCGGGATGCTCTACGAGCGCGAGATCCACCCCAACTGGGGCACGCACAAGTTCGACTTCGCTCGCGGCGAGGTACGCAGCTTCCTCGTCTCCAACGCGCTTTTCTGGCTCGAGCGCTTCCACGCGGACGGCATCCGCATGGATGGTGTCTCCAGCATGCTCTACCTCAACTTCGGTATCGACAATCCCGCGGAGAAGCGCCTGAACGAGAAGGGCACGGAGGAGGACCTCGATGCCTCCGCCTTCATTCGCCAGGTCAACACCGCGGTGGGCGACTACTTCCCCGGTACGATGATGATGGCGGAGGAGTCCACCGCGTGGCCCCTCGTGACCTACCCGCCCGAGGACGGTGGCCTGGGCTTCCACTACAAGTGGGATATGGGCTGGATGAACGACACCCTGAGCTATATGCAGACGGACTTCCCCTGGCGTCCCGGCGCCCACGGCAAGCTGACGTTCTCCCTCATGTATGCCTTCAACGAGAACTTCATCTGCCCGCTCTCGCACGACGAGGTCGTCCACGGTAAGTGCTCGCTGATCACGCGTCAGCCGGGTGACCAGTGGAGGCAGTTCGCCGGCCTGAGGACGCTCGCGTTCTACCAGATGACTCATCCCGGCGCGAAACTAAGCTTCATGGGCAACGAGATCGGCCAGTACATCGAGTGGCGCTACTACGAGTCCATCCAGTGGTTCCTCGCCAAGGAGTATGAGCCCCACGCGAAGCACCAGCACTTCATCGCCGCCCTCAACAAGCTCTACCTCGAGCAGCCGGCGCTCTGGCGTGAGGCGTACGAGTGGCAGGGCTTCGAGTGGCTCTCGGCGGACGATGCCGAGCACTCGATCATCTCCTTCGTCCGTCGCGGCGACGAGGGCGAGGAGCTCGTCGTCATCATCAACTTCGACGTCAACTTCCGTCCAAGCTGGCGTGTCCCCGTGCCGCGTGAAGGCGATTACGTCGAGCTTTTCAACTCAGACGCCGAGGAATTCGGCGGATCGGGCCAGCTCAACGGCGGTACCATCCAGAGCCGTCCGGAGGACTGCGACGGACGCCCGGATTCCGTGATTGTGAACGTGCCCCCGCTGGGCGGCATGATTTTGCGCCGCATCGGGCCGAGCACCTTCGTGCCGAAGCCCAAGGAGGCCGCCGAGGTCAAGCCTGCCACCAAGCGCGCTCGTCGCGCCAACGGTCCGCTGCCCGTCAAGGGCAAGCGCACGGCCACGCAGAAGAGCGCTAAGACCAAGAAGCGCGCAACCGCCCCAAAGGCATCAGGTAAGAGGAAGGGCAAGTCTGTGAAAGCAAATAAGGCAGACGCCCCTGCCAAGTCCGCAAAGGGCGCTACCATCAAGTAAACGCCTGCTAACAAGTGTCTGTCGAGGCCAAGCTGGGCTGACAGACGCGTAACAGCACCAAAGAAGAGCTAGATCGTTAGGAGCACGTACATGACCGACCGTATCTTCGAGAATTCCGAGGTTTTTGTCACCGAGTATCGTTCCATGCTCGAGTCCCTCGTGGGCAAGGACTTCAAGGACTGCACCACGCTTGAGCAGTACCAGGCCCTGGCCCAGCTCATCGCGATGAAGGCGAACATCGAGTTCGCCACCTCGGATTCCGAGAACAAGAAGAGCAACAAGAAGAAGGTCTACTACTTCTGCCTCGAGTTCCTGCTTGGCCCCCTGCTCGATAACTACCTGCTCAACTATGGCGTCCGCGACCTGGTCAAGGACGGTCTTGCCAACATGGGCATCGACCTCGATGAGCTCATCGCCCAGGAGGTCGACCCGGGCCTTGGCAACGGTGGCCTCGGCCGTCTTGCCGCGTGCTTCCTCGATTCCATGGCCGCCGAGGGCATCCTGGGCTTTGGCAACGGCATGCGCTACCACTACGGCCTCTTCCGCCAGAAGATTGTCGATGGTCGCCAGGTCGAGGTGACGGACAACTGGCTCGACAAGGGTTATCCGTGGGAGACGAAGCACCCGGAGAGCGCCGTACTCGTGCGCTTTGGCGGCGAGGTCGTCCGCCACGAGGACGAGAGCGGCAAGTTCTGGTTCACGCAGGAGGGCGGCGAGCTCATCAAGGCCGTCCCGTATGACGTGCCGGTCATCGGCTATGGCGGCAAGACCGTGAACCGTCTCCGCCTTTGGAGCGCCGAGCCCGCGCACGAGGACTTCGACCTCGACGCCTTCAACGCCGGCGACTATGCCAAGGCTGCGAAGTTCCGTACGGACGCCGAGGCCATCTCCGAAATCCTCTACCCCAATGACGCCGGCGAGCACGGCCGCATCCTGCGTCTCAAGCAGGAGTACCTGTTCGTGGCCGCGGGCCTCGCCTCGATCCTGCGTAACTACAAGTACGACCACGCGGATGCCGGCTGGGAGCGCTTCCCGGATTTCGTCGCCATCCACACGAACGACACCCACCCCGCCATGTGCGGCGCCGAGCTCATGCGTCTGCTCGTTGACGAGGAGGGCCTCGACTGGGATACCGCGTGGGACATCACCACGCGCTCCATCTCCTACACCAACCACACCGTACTTCCCGAGGCCCTCGAGAAGTGGCCGATCGACACCTTCCAGCGCCTGCTCCCGCGCCTCTACATGTACGTCGACGAAATCAACCGCCGCTACATGGAGAGCTTCCCGCGCGACATCGACAACTGGCAGGAGAAGCTGCGCAACACCGCCATCCTGTGGGACGGCCAGGTCCGCATGGCGAACCTCTCGGTGATCTGCAGCCACAGCGTCAACGGCGTGGCCGCGCTCCACACGGAGATTCTCAAGCGCGAGACTCTGCATGACTTCTACGAGCTCATGCCCGAGAAGTTCAACAACAAGACCAACGGCATCTCGCCGCGTCGCTTCCTCGGCAACGCCAACCCGAGCCTTTCTGCCCTCATCACCTCGAAGATCGGTGACGGCTGGCTGGCGGACGCCGCCGAGCTCTCAAAGCTCTCCGCCTACTATGACGACGTCGACTTCCTCGACGCCATGAGCGCGAGCAAGCGCGAGAACAAGGTTCGTCTCGCCAAGTATGTCCTCGAGCAGACCGGCGTCGAGATTGACCCGGATTCCATCTACGACGTCCAGGTCAAGCGCTTCCACGCCTACAAGCGTCAGTTGCTCAACATCTTCAAGGTCATGAGCATCTACAACCACATGCTCGATGACCCGAGCTACAAGCCGCACAAGACGACCTTCATCATCTCCGGCAAGGCGGCGAGCGCCTACACCTTCGCCAAGGAGGTCATCCGCCTGATCAACTCGGTCGCAGACGTCATCAACAACGATGAGCGCGTCAACGAGTACATCAAGGTCGCTTTCATCCCCAACTTCGCGGTCTCGAACGCCCAGCTCATCTACCCCGCGGCCGACATCTCCGAGCAGATCAGCACCGCCGGCAAGGAGGCCTCGGGCACCTCGAACATGAAGCTCATGATGAACGGCGCCTTGACGCTCGGCACCCTCGATGGCGCCAACGTTGAAATCGCCGAGCTCGCGGGCATGGAGAACGAGAAGATCTTCGGCATGAAGGTCGATGAGGTCGAGGCCCTGCGCGCAAGCGGTACCTACTTCGCGCAGGACATCCTCAACGCGGACCCGAACGGCATCGGCCGCTGTGTGCGCCAGCTGACGGACGGCACGTTCGCTCGCCTCTCGGGCAACTTCGAGCAGATCAGCTCCGAGCTCATGGGCAACAACGACTACGACTTCGTGATCGCGGACTTCGCGAGCTACGTCCAGGCTTGGGAGGAGCTGACCGCCACCTACGACGACCAGCGCTCCTGGCAGCGTAGGGCCCTCCACAACATCGCGAACTCCGGTCAGTTCTCGAGCGACCGCACCATCAGGGAATACGCCTCAGAAATCTGGGGGCTCTAGGGATATACGGCCCCAATCGCCCGCACAACCTTCCGCGGGCGAAGGGCCAGGCATACCAATTACGGCGTGAAGGGGGAAGGACACATGGGCAAGAAGGAAAGCATCGCGATGCTGCTTGCCGGTGGACAGGGAAGCAGGCTTCTTGCGCTCACGCGCAATATCGCCAAGCCCGCGGTCTCGTTCGGAGGCAAGTACCGCATTATCGACTTCGCGCTTTCCAACTGCGCGAACTCGGGAATCGACACGGTGGGCGTGCTGACGCAGTATCGCCCCTATCTGCTGCACTCCTACATCGGCACGGGTGCCGCGTGGAACCTCGATGCGCGCGACGGCGGCGTCTCGATTCTGCCGCCCTACGCCACCGAGACGGGCGGTAACTGGTATGCCGGCACGGCAGACGCCATCTACCAGAACCTCGGCTACATCGAGAGCTATGACCCCGAGTACGTCGTGATCCTGTCCGGCGACCACCTGTATCGCATGGACTACAGCAAGATGGTCGAGAGCCATAAGGCCAACAACGCCGACCTCACGATCTCGGTCATGCCGGTCGACTGGGCGGAGGCCTCGCGCTTCGGCATCATCACCAAGAACGAGGATGACTCGGTCGCCAAGTTCACCGAGAAGCCCAAGAAGCCGGACTCCAACCTCGCCTCGATGGGCATCTATGTCTTCAGCACCGACGTCCTGCTCCGTTCGCTCCGTGAGGACGCGCAGGACCCGCAGTCCGAGCACGACTTCGGCAACAACATCATCCCGAAGCTCCTCGTCGAGCAGGCTCGCATCTTCTGCTACGAGTTCCACGGCTTCTGGCGCGACGTCGGCACCATCTCGAGCTATCACGAGACCTCGATGGAGCTCCTCGGCCCGAACCCGGCGTTCGACCTGTATGGCAAGGAATTCCCGTTCATGACGAACGCCCCGGTGCGCCCGCCGCACTACGTGGGCCCAGATGCCGTCATCGACGATGCGATTATCGCCAACGGCTGCCGTATCGAGGGCACCGTCCGCCACTCGATCATCTCCACGGACGCGCAGGTTGGCCCGCGCGCAGTCGTCGAGGACTCGGTGCTGTTCCCGGGCGCTGTCGTCAAGGAGGGCGCGCGTGTCGTTCGCGCGATTCTGGGCGAGAAGGCCGTCGTTGAGGCGGGCGTCGAGCTCGGCAGCGTTGATGTGACGAAGGACACGGCAGTTATCGGCGACGAGGTCGTCGTGGGGAAGGGGGAGGAGTAGGCCATGGAGACCGCGGTCGGACTCATCACCACAAACTATTCCGTCAAGCACCCGAGCGCCCTCACGAAGCCGCGCCCGGCGGCGTCCGTGCCGTTCCTCGGCCGTTACCGCCTCGTCGACTTCCCGCTCTCGAACATGGTCAACTCCGGCATCGAGACCGTCGGTGTGATCATGCCCTATAACTATCGTTCGGTCGTCGACCACCTCTGCACCGGTAAGGACTGGGGCCTCGATCGCAAGAAGGGTGGCCTCTTCCTCATGCCGGGCTCCGCGTTCGGCACGAGCCGCAAGGGCCCGCGCTTCCTGTTGCGCGACCTCATCGCCAACCGCGTGTTCCTCGACCGCGACAAGGCCAGCAATGTGGTCGTCTCTGCGGCGAACATCATCTATAACTACGACTATCGCGAGCTCATCCGCGTTCACAACGAGAGCGGCGCAGACATCACGCTGCTCACGAAGACCTACAGCTGCGAGGCCGAGGACGTCTCGAGCGTCTACACCGAGGACGGCCATGTCCGTGGCTTCACCTATGGCACGCGCTACGGCGACGAGGGCTTCCTTGACTGCTTCGTGGTTAAGCGCGAGAAGCTCATCGAGCTCATCGAGCGCTATGCCAACGTCGACTATCTCGACCTGTTCGAGGCCATCGAGCCGGATCTCCCGCAGCTTGACGTTCGTGCGCACAGGGTCGACATGTACACGGGCACGGTTTTCGACGCGCGCATGTATGCCAAGCGTAGCCACGAGATGCTCGACTCCAACGTCACCGCCGAGCTCTTCCCGCCTGATCGTCCGATCATGACGAAGGCTCACGATAACCCGCCCGCGAAGTATGAGAGCGGCGCCCGCGTCACCAACTCCATTGTCTCGGGAGGTTGCCGCATCCAGGGCACCGTCGCGGACTCGATTCTGTCTCGTCACGTCGTCGTCGAGCCCGGCGCCTCCGTGCGCGACTGCGTCATCATGAATGACTGCGTCATCAAGCGCGGCGCTCGCCTCGAGCACGCGATCATCGACCGTGGAAACGTCATCACGGCTGGCACCGAGCTTCGCGGCACGCCTGAGACCGTTCTCGTGAAGGAGAAGGGCGGCGAGAGGTAGTGAGTGGCCGAACCCGCAGGAAGCTTCGCGTGGTCTTCTGCGCCTCCGAGGCCGCCCCGTTCGTGAAGACGGGCGGCCTGGGCGACGTCGCCGGCTCGCTCCCCCACGAGCTCCGTCGCTGCGGTAGCAAGGTCAGCGTGATCCTGCCCAAGTACCGCCGTATCCCGGCGGAGTACCGCGACAAGATGAACCACGTGGCCGATTTCTGGATGAACCTGGGCTGGCGCAACGTCTGGTGCGGCGTCGACCACCTCAACTATCACAGCATCGACTACTACTTCATTGATAACGAGGACTACTTCGGCCGCGACACCATCTACGGCGACTTTGACGATGGAGAGCGCTTCGCGTTCTTCTCGAAGGCCATTACGGAGTGCCTGGGTCGCGTGCCGGAGCTTGCCGGGACCGACATCCTCCACTGCAACGACTGGCAGACGGCGCTCTCGTGCGTGTTCCTCCGCGAGTTCTACAAGGGCCTTCCCGGATACGACAACGTCAAGACGGTGTTCTCTATCCATAACGTGAAGTTCCAGGGCCAGTATGGCGACGAGGTCATGAGCGACATCTGCGGCCTTGCGGACACCGCTGCCGCCGGCCAGATGTATACGGCCCCGAAGACCATCAACTTCATGAAGGGGGCGCTCCTCTACGCGGACACCATCACCACGGTAAGCCCGACTTACGCCGAGGAGCTCAAGACCCCGTTCTATGGCGAGGGCCTCGACGACATCTTCCGCGATCGCGCCTGGAAGTTGCATGGCATCTTGAACGGTATCGACACGCAGGAGTACGACCCCAGGACTGACTCTGGCATTGCCAGTCACTACTCCGTGGACGACCTCTCCGGCAAGGCCGCTTGCAAGGCGGCGCTGCAGGAGGAGCTCGGCCTCGAGGTCGATCCGAGCCGCCCTCTCGCCGTCATGGTGAGTCGCCTCACCAAGCAGAAGGGCTGCGACCTGGTCCAGTACGCACTGGGTCAGCTGCTCGACCGCTCGGTCCAAGTTGCCGTGCTCGGCACCGGCGAGAGCCAGTACGAGGATTCCCTCCGCTACTTCGACTGGAAGTACAAGGGACAGATGTGCGCTCGCATCGACTTCGACTCGAAGCTGTCGCATCGCATGTATGCGGGTGCGGACCTGTTCCTGATGCCCAGCCAGTTCGAGCCGTGCGGCCTGTCGCAGATGATCTCGATGCGCTACGGCACCCTGCCGGTGGTTCGCGAGACCGGCGGCCTCAAGGATTCCGTCGTGCCGTACAACAAGTTCACGGGCGAGGGGACCGGTTTTTCGTTCGCGAACTTCAATGGCGACGAGTTCGCTGCGACGGTTTTGAACGCCTGTGAGGTATTCTGGACTGACAAGGATGCCTGGGAGGGCCTCATGCGCAATGCCATGGGGGCCGATTTCGGCTGGCGCCGCGCTGCCAACCAGTATCTGGATGCCTACCATGACCTCCATCCCGAGGTGATTCCTTACAACAAGAAGCGGAACCGGTAGAGCCCGTCGCCTGCGGAGCTCCCGGTGACCGCAGGACGGATGGGATAGAGACATGTGGGCACATCACGACAGTCGTGACAGCCGCTATAGGATTCCGTTCGGTGCCGCCCCCGCGGGCGGCACCGTCACGCTTGGCCTCTCCATCGGCGGAGACTCTGGCGCGCATGTGGCCCTGCGCACGTGGGTCGACGGCGAGGGGGAGGCCTTCGTCCCCATGACGGGCGAGCCCGAGGGCGATCACCTGCGCTTTTCGTGCGAGTTCACGCGTGAGAGCCCTGCGATCGTGTGGTACTCCTTCGTGATCGAGCGCTCTGACGGCAGGGTGCTGCGCTATGGCGCGCGCGATGGTCACACCGGCGGTGAGGGCATGCTCTGCGAGTGGCAGCCCTCCTCCTTCCAGCTCACGGTCTATCGCCCGCGCGAGGTCAAGCCGGAATGGTTTACCTCGGGCATCGTCTACCAAATCTTCCCGGACCGCTATCGCCGCGGGGACGACTGGCGTGAACGCACACAGGCCGCCTGCCATCTCCACGGAAATGACTCCGCGGATGGCATCCCCGGCCCCAGGCGCCGCGTGGTCGAGGACTGGGACACGGACCCGTCCTACGAGAAGGACGCCGATGGCCGCGTCGTGGCGTGGGACTTCTACGGCGGCACGCTCGAGGGCATCAGGGGAGACCTACGCCGTCTCGCCGACATGGGCGTGACCGTCATTTATCTGAACCCGATCTTCGAGGCTCGCAGCAGCCATCGCTATGACACGGCCGACTTCATGCGTGTTGACGCGATGCTTGGTGACGAGGAGGGATTCTCCAGGCTCTGCCGCGAGGCGGGAGAGCTCGGCATCTCGATAGTCCTTGACGGTGTCTTCAACCATGTGGGCGCGGACAGCCGCTACTTCAACCGCTACGAGACCTACCCCGAGCCTGGCGCCTGGCAGGCCCACGAGGCGGAGGTCGCCACTGGCAGCCCGGAGGCGGGCGAAGCCACCTCTCCCTATGCGGACTGGTTCAACTTCAACGACGACGGTACCTACGAGGCTTGGTGGGGCGTCGACGACCTGCCTGCCGTGAACGAGACGAACCCTGGCTACCAGAACTTCATCACGGGGCCCGAGGGCGTCGTGCGCCACTGGCTCGCCGCTGGCGCGCGCGGCTGGCGCCTCGACGTGGCGGACGAGTTGCCGGACGAGTTCATCGAGGATATCAAGACGGCCGCCCTCGCGGAGCGCCCAGACGCACTCGTCCTGGGCGAGGTCTGGGAAGACGCGTCGAACAAGATAAGCTATGGCAAGCTGCGTCGCTATCTGCTGGGTTCCGAACTCGACAGTGCGATGAACTATCCGTTCCGCACGGCGGTGCTCGACTTCCTTCTCGGCAACGTCAGCGCGGCGGATGCGGCGGAGAGCCTCATGCAGATCGCGGAGAACTATCCGCCCGAGGCCATGGCTGCCGCGCTGAACCTGCTCTCGAGCCATGATCGCCCGCGTCTCATGAGCGTGCTGGGCGGAGCCCTCGACCATCCCGACTGGCAGCCTTGGCCCGACGACTTCCCCGGACGCCTCACGGAGGCGCGCCGCGGCCTCGCCAAGGGCCGCTTCTGGCTCGCGACGCTCCTCCAGATGACCTACCAGGGCGTCCCTAGCATCTACTACGGCGACGAGCGCGGCATGGAAGGTCTCTGCGACCCGTGCAACCGCGGTCCCTATCCGTGGGACGGTGGCGACGCGGACTGCCAGGTGATGTATCGCAACACCACCCAGCTGAGGCGCGCCCTGCCCGTGCTCACGGATGGCATCGTGAGGCCCATCAACTGCGGCGACGATGTTCTTGGCTGGTGGCGTCTGCCTGCTGGCGCGAGCCTCGCTCCGCATGATGCGTCCGATGGCCCGAGCGTTTGCGTCCTCGTGAACAGGAGCCTTTCTGAGTCAAGGTACGCCTCCATTCCCAGCCGTGGCGAGCGTGCCGTCGACCTTATCGGCGGCATGGAGCTCAGGCGTGAGGGCGAGGCGGTCTCGTTTACGTTGCCGCCCCTTGGCAGTGCCGTGGTCTATTTTGATGACGAGAAGACCTTGGCTAGGCCTATGGACGCCGGCTGCGGCGTGGTTTGCCACGTCACGAGCATCCCCAACGGCGACAAGCCCGGTACGCTGGGCGCCCCCGCTCGCGCCTTCGTCGATTGGCTTGCGTCCTGCGGGCAGCGCTATTGGCAGATCCTCCCCGTGAACCCCACGGACATGTACGGCTCGCCCTATGCGGGGTCCTCGGTCTTCGCCGGAAACGAGCGCTTGCTCGAACCGGATGAGGACGAGCTCAGGCGTCGCTTCGAGGCGTTCGAGCCCGATGCCGCGTTCCGCGAGTTCGTGCAGATCAACAATGACTGGCTCGAGCCCTACTGCTGCTTCGCCGCCATCGCCGAGGTGCTTGGCACGGAGGAGTGGCAGACCTGGCCGGAGGAGCTGCGCCACTATACGCCGGAGCTTGCGGATGACCCGCGCTTCAGTGCCGGCGTCGCATTCCATCGTTTTGCGCAGTGGGAGTTCGAGTGGGAGTGGATGGATCTGCGCGCCTACGCGAACGCCCGAGGCATCGAGGTCATCGGTGACATTCCCATGTACGTCGCCTCCTCCTCCGCTGACGTCTGGGCGCATCCCGAGCAGTTCCGTCTCGACGCGGACGGCGCGGCGGAGCTCCAGGCCGGCACCCCGCCGGACCAGTTCGCCGAGGAGGGCCAACTCTGGGGCAACCCCTGTTACCGCTGGGATGCGATGCGCGCCGACGGCTACGCCTGGTGGATGCGCCGCCTCGCGCGCACCTTCGGCCTCTATGACGTGACGCGCCTCGACCACTTCCTGGGCTTCGAGAACTACTACGGCGTGCCCGCTGGCAAGGGGGCCCGTAGCGGCTCGTGGCTCGCGGGCCCGGGCGTTGACCTCTTCGCCCACGCCAGCTCGCTGCTGGGGCCGTTGCCGATTCTCGCCGAGGACCTCGGCTCGATCACGCCCGCCACGCGCGCCCTTCTTGCGCAGGTGGGTTGTCCGGGCATGGACGTTCTCCTCTTCGCTGACGGCGACGTGAGAGACGGGTGGCATCCGCACGCGGACAAGGTCGCCTATACCTCCACGCATGACACCTCCACGCTCGTGGGTTGGTGCGGGCAGAGGTTTGGCCTTGCCGAGGGTGACGCTCGCGAACTCGCCAGTCGTCTCATGCGTGACGCCTACTCGAGTTCCTCTCGCGTGGTCATGTGCACGCTGCAGGATGCGGCGCTGCTCGGCGACGAGGCTCGCATGAACGTGCCCGGCGTCGCGGGCGGCAACTGGAGCTGGCGCGCCACCGAGGCGGATCTCGACGCCGCCGCGCCGCACCTTCGCGAGCTCGCTTCCCTGCGTCCCGAGCGCCAGGAGGATGGTCGCTAGTGCTTATCAACCGAGTCTCTCGACAGCTGCTTTCCGCGCCGGAACTTCTCCCGGCGCTCTCCGAGCTCCGGGCCGGAAGCGATGCCACGCTGGCAGTCTCCCAGAGCGCTCGTCCGCTCGTGCTGGCGAGTGTCTGGGCGGCTGATCCGCGTCCGTGCCTGTTCGTGGTCTCCGGCGAGGAGGCGGCGGACCGCGCAGCTAAGGCTCTCTCGGCATGGCTCGGCGGAGACGTCGTCTGTCGCTACCCCGAGCGTCGTGACCTCCCCTGGAAGGCGGAGACGCCGGACTGGTCCGTCGTCGGAGCTCGTTGCGAGGCGATCGGGCGCCTGGCGACCGGCGACCCCTGCCTCGTTGTGGCGAGCGCTCGCTCGCTGCTTCGCCGCGTGCCGCCCGTGGGGTCTGGCTACTGGGCGAGCAGCACCTTCTCGGTGGGTGACGAGGTACCCTTCGAGGAGGTCGGGTCCCTGCTCGTGGGCCTCGGCTACTCCGATTCGGGCGAACTCGACGGCCCCGGCACCTTCCACATCCACGGCGACTCGGTTGACATCCACCCTGCCCAGATGGGCACACCGGTGCGCATCGAGTTCTTCGGCGACGAGGTCGATCGCGTGAGGCGTATGGTCGCCTCCACTGGCCAGACCATCGGCGACCTCGACAGCGTGACCGTGCGCCCTTGCCGAGAGCTGGCGCTCACGGACGAGACGGTTGCCCGCGCGCGCAAGGCGCTCTGGGCGGACGCCCAGACGAGCACCAAGGTCGCCGCTGACCTCGAGCTCATCGAGGCGCGAAGCGCGGACCCCACACTCGAGCGCTATCTCGCCGCCTTCTATGGCAAGACGGCGAGTCCTCTCGAGCACGTCTGTGAGGGCGCCCTCATGTGCTTTGCCGAGCCGCGTGCCCTCTTTGACGACTGTGTGCGCGCGTCGGACGAGGTTACCCAGCTTGCGGCCAACGCCGGCGAGGAGACGGCGGGGCTCTACACTGCTCCCCGTGACCTCGACTTCGGCCGCCAGCAGCGGCTTTCGTTCGCCAGCATGTTGCGCGTGGGCTCCCAGGTCACTGCGGAGCTGCCCGTGAGGCAGCCGAGCGTCGCCGGCTCCGACACGCGCCTGCTCGGTCGCGTCCGCCAGCTTCTGAACGACGGCGCTTCCGTGCTGTTCGCCGTGCCTGACCGCGCGGCGCGCGAGCACCTCGAACTCACCTTTGGTGACGAGCGCGTCACCTTTGGCGAGGCGCTGGGCTCCGCTCCGGAGAATAGCGTGCCGGTGATGGACCCGACCGCGAACGACCTTGCGAGCGCGCCGGACCTCCCGCGCGGCCAGGTGACCTTCACTGACCTTCCCGTGCCTGCCGGCGTCATCGTGCCGTCGGCGCGCCTCGCGATTCTCTCCGTGGGCGACCTCGCGATTCGCTCCGCCAAGCGCAAGACGCGCCGCCGCGTCGATCCCACGAGCGTGACCTTCCCGTTCAAGCCCGGAGACTACGTCGTCCACGCCACGCACGGCATCGCGCTCTTCTCCGACATCGTGCGCCAGGAGGTTGCCGGCAAGGAACGCGACTACTTCCTGCTCGAATACTCCGGCGGAGACAAGCTCTTCGTACCGCTTGAGCAGGTCGATCGCATCACGCGCTATGTTGGCCCGGACGGATCCGCGCCGCGCCTCACGCGCCTCAACACCGCGGACTGGAGCCGTGCCACCGGCAAGGCTCGCAAGAACGCCCGCCGCCTCGCCTTCGACCTCGTTGACCTCTATACGCGTCGTGCGAGCGTCCAGGGTTTTGCCTTCGCGCCGGACACGCCCGAGCAGCAAGACATGGAGGCGGAGTTCCCCTACCAGCTCACGCAGGATCAGGCCTCTGCCGTGGCGGACATCAAGTCCGACATGGAGACCGCCCGTCCGATGGACCGCCTGCTCTGCGGTGACGTGGGCTTCGGCAAGACCGAGGTAGCCCTGCGCGCCGCCTTCAAGTGCGTCGCCGAGGGCCGTCAGGTCATGGTGCTTTGCCCCACTACGATTCTCGCCCAGCAGCACTTCGAGACGTTTTTTAACCGCTTCGCACCGTTCGACTTCGAGGTCGACGTGCTCTCGCGCTTCCGCACGCCCAAGCAGCAGAAGCTTGCCCTCGAGGGCTTTGCGAGCGGCAAGGTGAGCGTCCTCGTGGGCACCCACCGCCTGCTTTCCGCGGACGTGAATCCGCACGACCTGGGCCTCGTCATCATCGACGAGGAGCAGCGTTTCGGCGTCCAGCACAAGGAGCAGCTCAAGAACATGCGCGAGCAGGTCGACGTGCTCACACTCTCCGCCACGCCCATCCCGCGCACCATGCAGATGGCGATGAGCGGCGTGCGCGACATGAGCCTGATCATGACGCCGCCGCCGGGGCGCCTCCCCGTCAAGGTGACGGTGGGGGAGTACGACCCAGACGTCGTCTCCGCGGCCATCCGTGCGGAGCTCGCCCGTGATGGCCAGGTCTACTACGTCTCCAACCGCGTGAAGACCATCGATGAGGCCGAGGCTCGCGTGCTCGAGGCCGCGCCCGAGGCCCGCGTGGGCGTGGCGCACGGCAAGATGAGCGCCAAGCAGGTCGAGGACATGATGATGAAGTTCCAGCGCGGCGAGATCGACGTGCTGGTGGCGACCACCATCATCGAGAGCGGCATCGACAACCCCCACAGCAACACCCTCATCATCGAGGACTCCCAGCGCTTGGGCCTGGCACAGCTCTACCAGCTCAAGGGGCGCGTCGGCCGTGGCCGCATCCAGGCGTACGCCTACTTCATGTTCCCCGGCGAGCGTCCGCTCACGCCTGAGGCGACGGATCGCCTCATGGCGATCAACGAGTACCAGGAGCTTGGCAGCGGCATGCGCGTCGCCATGCGCGACCTCGAGATTCGCGGCGCCGGCTCGCTCGTGGGAGCGGAGCAGCACGGCAACCTCTCGAGCGTCGGCTTCGACCTGTTCACCCAGATGCTTGGCGAGGCCGTCGCCGAGGCGAAGGGCGAGGCAGGTGGCGAGCTCGCGCAGAGCGAGGTCAACATCAACCTGTCTGCGGACTTCTACCTCGCAGAGGAGTACCTGCCTGAGGTCGACAAGCGCGTCCTGGTGTACCGCAAGCTCGCTGGCGCCGTGGAGCTTGCCGAGGTCGACGCGCTCGAGCAAGTGTGCGAGCGCGACTTCGGCGCGATGCCTGCCGCCGCGAAGAACCTCTTCGACCGCGCGCGCATCCGCATCCGCTCCCAGCGCCTGGGCGTCACGAGCGTCACGCTCACGAGTGGCCGCATCATCTACCTGGGCCTCAAGTGCTCTCGCGACCTTACGCTCAAGTTCAAGGCACGTGGGGCGATCATCTATCCCAAGACCGAGAAGGTCGCCTACCCCTTCAAGCGCGGTGCCGAGGATCTCGTCGCCTGCGCCCTGGCCGTGCTCGAGGAGGCCGGTGGCGATGACGAGCCAGAAGAATAATCGCTGGTGAGGACTCTGGCACCATGCCAAGGCCTCGCCAAGACCCATCCCTTCGAACGAACGGAGAAGATCATGGCCGAGAACAGTTCGAACACCCCAATCGATGCGGCTGCCGCTGCGGAGGCCGCCTTTGTCGAGGTCGCCGGCAAGCCCTTCCCCTCGGATGTCTTTACCGCGCCCGAGCTGCGCTGGGCCGTCATCGGTTGCGGTGTCATCGCGAACCAGATGGCGAAGTCGTTCGCACTCGCGGGCCGCAAGCTCGCCGGCGTCCAGAATCGCACGCGGGTCAAGGCGGAGGAGTTCGCCGAGCGCTGGGGCGTCGCGCGCGTCTATGACACGCCGGAGGAGCTCTATGCCGACCCTGACATCGACGCCATCTACATCACGACGCCCCATAACACGCATACCAAGTATCTCCGCGGCGCCCTTGGCTCGGGCAAGCACGTGTTGTGCGAGAAGTCCATCACGCTGAACTCCGAGGAGCTCGCTGAGGCGCTGACGATCGCGGACGCCAACCACGTTCAGCTCGTCGATGCCACCACCATCCTGCACATGCCCCTCTACCGCGAGATCATCCGCCGCGCCATGGCGGGCGAGTTCGGCCAGATGAACCTGGCACAGATTAACTTCGGCTCCTACAAGGAGTTCGATCCCAAATCGCGCTTCTACAACCGCGATCTCGCGGGCGGCGCCCTGCTCGACATCGGCGTCTATGCGATTACCCTCGCGCGCCTGTTCATGATGAGCCTGCCGGAGGACGTGCTCTCGATTGCCAATGCCTGCTCCACGGGCGTCGACGTCACGAGCGGCATCGTGCTGCGCAATCCCGACATGCAGATGGCCACCATCACGCTGTCGCTCCACTCGAAGCAGCCCAAGCGCGCCGTCCTCTCGTTTGACGACTGCTACATCGAGGTCACGGACTACCCGCGCGCATGCCGCGCCACCATCGTCTGGACGGCCGATGGCCGCCGCGAGGAGATTCGTGCGGGTGAGGAGGCCTACGCGCTGTGTTACGAGGCCGCGAACCTCGAGCGCGCCGTGGCCGGAGACCAGGTCGAGCAGAATATGATTGCCTACACCGTTGACGTCATGGCCATCATGACGATGCTCCGTCGCCAGTGGGGCATTCGCTACCCCGAGGAAGAGCGGGCGTAAAACAGCTCCGCGAGCGGCGGCCGCACGCGCTTTGCCGCCGTCGCTTCTTTGGCATGGTGGGGCGTAAGCGCTCTGTCAGGAGTCGGCGTCTTTTCAGACTCGAGCGCTACACTTGGGCAAAACCAAGGGAGAGAAAGAAGAAACATGACTGCTGCTAATATCGCGTCGTTCATTCGAGGCGCCCGCCACCTCATCTACCGTCCCGATGGCCTCGTGAGGCCGTCGCGTATGTCGAACAAGCAGGCGGAGGCCGCGGCAGCCGCCGGTCGCGAGCGAGCCGCGAGCTATACCGCTGGTGCCACGATCAACCTCGTGACCACGGGGGACGAAGTCTCGTTCGACCTATCCATCATCGAGGGCATCCACTTCGAGAGCAACTCGGTGCGCGAGACCATCGAGCTCGCTCGCGCCGCCGGCGATGACCGCGCTCCCGAGGAGGGTGTGGTCGACGGCATCGACCTCGTCGTCGACGGCGCCTACGTGAAGACCGCCCCCGTCCGTGAGGGCACGGTCACGCTCGAGTTCGAGAATCCCTCCCATGCGCCCGCTTCGGTCACGATCTACCTGCCCTGCCTCATGAACGTCGCGGTGGGCAACCTCTCCACCAACGGCAGCCTCGAGCAGCCTGCCGAGCGCGGCTACTTCCTTGTGCTCGGAGACTCGATCACCCAGGGCTACGTCGTGGGTAGGCCGAGCGCGTCCTGGCCGGCGGAGGTCTCCCGCGCCCTTGGCCTTGACCTCATGAACCAGGCCATCGCGGGCCATCACTTCGACGACCGCACCCTGCGCGGCATGAAGGCCTTCCGCGAGAACCCGCCTGCGGCGATCATCGTCGCCTATGGCACCAACGATTGGGCCCATACCGAGCGAGAGCGCGACCTCGTGGAGAATATGACCAAGTATCTCCAGAGGCTCGTCGACAAGTTCCCCGATACGCCCATCTTCGCCGTGAGCCCCATCTGGCGCGCGGACGTCGGCAGCGAGCAACCTCACGGCCGCACCCTCGCGTGGGTGCGCAGCGTCATGTGCGACGAGTGCGCGCGTCTTGGCATCGAGTACATCGATGGTGCGGAGCTTGTCGCCGCGGATCCCGCGCTCTATGCGGACGGCAGGCTCCACCCCAACGCCGATGGCGCCCATCTCATGGCCGAGGGCATCCTTCGCGCCCTCGAGGAGCGTGGGCTCGTCGTCGCTCTTGGCGGCCGCCACGATGAGCCTCGCGAGCTTGCGGATGCCCAGACACTGCTCCGCTCGGACGCTCCGCGCGACCAGCGCGAACTCGAGCAGGCTGTGAGGACGATCTGGCGCCTTCGCCAGAACGATGGCTGCCCTTGGGATAGGGAACAGACCCACGCGAGTATCGCGAAGAACATGATCGAGGAGGCCTACGAGGCGGTCGACGCGATTGAAGCCGGTGACGCCGCGCACCTGCGCGAGGAGCTTGGCGACGTGCTCATGCAAGTCCTCCTCCACGCCCAGATTGCCGAGGATGCCGGCGAGTTCACCTTTGCCGATGTCTGCCGCGACCTCGACGACAAGCTCGTCCGCAGGCATCCGCACGTGTTTGGCTCCGGCGTGGCCGCGCATGACTCCGCCGAGGTGCTCGACATCTGGAGCAAGGTGAAGCTTGACGAGCGCCGCGACGCGGAGCAGTCCGGCTCGACCTCGAGCCTGCTCGACGCCGTCCCTCGCGCGCTTCCCGCCCTCATGCAGGCGCAGAAGATCTCGAAGAAGGCTGCCAACTGCGGCTTTGACTGGGAGACCACGGCCGACGTCTGGGCCAAGGTCGATGAGGAGCGCGCGGAGTTCGCCGCTGAGGAGACGGGTTCCGAGGGTGCGCTCGAGGAGTTCGGCGACGTGCTGTTCTCCGTCGTGAACGTTGCCCGCAAGGAGCACATCGATGCCGAGACGGCGCTGAGGCGTAGCTGCGAGAAGTTCCGCGAGCGTTGGGCCGCTATGGAGAAGGCCGCCGCCGAGAAGGACCAGTCGCTCGCCGACGTCTCTCGTGAAGAGCTTGAGCAGCTCTGGGCCGAAGCGAAGAGGGCGGGTAGGTCTGACTCCTAATCTGTCATAATCGATAGAACGCGTAGGCGCGACCATAACCGCAACATGTGCCCAAACACAGCAGAAACGAAGCAGACGCCACATGAGTGCAAGTAATTCCATTGTCCTAGGACGTTATAACCGCACGAACACCCGTGCCTCCTCTGGCTACGGGCGCTCCTCAAGTGCGTCGAACCCGAGCTTCAGCTCTTACGAGGGTCGCCGCTCGCGTGAATCGGCGGGCTCCGGCTCGCGAGAGAGCCGTCGCGCGTCCTCCAGCGGCACCTCCGCAGCGTATCGCGACGCACCGCGTCGAGAGCGCGCTCGCGGTGTCGTCGCCGCGAACAAGCCGTCCCGCGAGGCCTCCTCTCGTGGCCGTTCGGTGTCCGGCCACGCCGCGTCCGAGGCCCGTCGGCGCACCGCGGGGGAGGGCGAGGGCGGTCGCCGCGCCGCGAACGTCGTCTCGCGGGCACAGGGAATACTCGCCTGGGCGATGGAGCATCGTGCCCTTTCCATCGCGCTCGTTGTCATCGTGGCGCTTGTGCTCATGCTCTATCCGCCGATCAAGGCTCTCTATGGAGCATCGCGCACCAACGCGCTTCTCTCGACCCAGCTCAGTTCCATCACCGCCACCAACGACACCCTCCAGGGAGAGGTCGATAACCTCATGACCCGCGAGGGCATCGAGGACGAGGCTCGTCGTCGCGGCTATGTGGCGGAGGGCGATACGCCGGTAGACATGTCGGGTGTCGAGGATTCCGGCGGTGCTTCGAGTGATTCGACCGTCTCGACGGACGAGTCCGCCCCGGCGGCAAGCGACCCCTGGTACGTCTCCGCCCTTGACTTCATCTTTGGATACAACCCCGCCGATCAGGGGGTTTCCCAGTGAGCCGCGTTGCCGTTATCGATATAGGCACCGTGACGGCGCGTCTTGGCGTCGCTGACGTCGCGGCCTCGCGCGTCGAGCGCTGCGCCAAGACGTCGGCCATCTGCAGCCTTGGCGAGGGCGTTGCCGAGACGGGCATGCTTCGCGAGGATGCGTGCGCGCGCGTGCTTTCGTGCGTTGATGGCTATCTGGCCCAGGCTCGCGAGTCTGGTGCCGAGGTGGCGTGCTGCACGCTCACGAGCGCCGCGCGAGACGCCGCGAATTCGAATGTGCTGCTTGATGGCCTCGCGGAGCGCGGTATCGTCGCTCAGGTCATTCCCGGCGAGGTGGAGGGATCGCTCACGTTCCTCGGCGTGGCCCAGGACTTTCGGGCGTCGCGCATCGTCGTTGCGGATAACGGCGGCGGGTCGACCGAGGTGGCCGTGGGGGTGCTCGATGGCGTGCGACCCGGTGTGACGCTTGAGGCCGTGCGTTCGCTGGATGTGGGCTGTCGCCGCGTGACGGACCTCTTCCTCTCTCGCGAGGATCCACCCTTGGCCACTGCGCTGGAGGAGGCTCGCGCGTTCTGTCGCGAGGCTTTCGAATCCGGCCTCCCCGGCGAGGCGCGCGATCCGGAGCGCCTTGTCTGCGTGGGCGGTACGGTCACGACGCTTGTCGCCATCGACGCGAGACTCGACCCCTATGACCCGGCGTTCGTCCATCTTCAAACGCTTACGCTTGACGAGGTGGATGAGCTGGTCGGGCGGCTTGCCTCGCTTCCTCTGGAGCAGCGCCGCGGGGTCGTGGGCCTGCAGCCCAAGCGCGCCGGCGTGATTTTGGCGGGTGCCGTTTGCGTGAGCGAGCTCATGCGCGCGTGCCATGCCCGCGAGCTCACCGTGAGCGAGAGCGACTTGCTCTACGGCCTGTCGCTCTCCGCGGCTGCGGCGGCGGATGGGATTGCCGCCCCAGTTTCTTGGACGCCGCAACTCTTCTCTTTGCGCTAAGGTAGTCAGCGCGCGACTTTGCGGCATGACGCGTGACGGCGCGATAAGGGTGCCAAGCACTCTCACGTGACGATGGTGCCACATGATATGGGGGCGTGGCGGAATTGGCAGACGCAGGGGCCTTAAAAGCCCTCGCCGGAAGGCTTGTGGGTTCGAACCCCACCGCCCCTACCAGATGAAAAAAGCGGGACGACGGCTCTGTGGCTGTCGTCCCGCTTTCCATGAGGAGCGAGTCTTGGGAACGCGCGCTTGCTGGCTCTGGTGTGGGCGCCGCGCTCCCGTTGTCAGCGCCGGGCGCGGGCTAAGAGCAAACCGACGTGCGAGCGCGGCTGGGTGCGCGCATGAGCGCGAGCAGGGAGCGCTCTGACGCGCTGGCGTCGCCTCCCGTGAGGAACGGCGTGCCGTTCACGTACGGGATATCGAGGGTGCCGGGGATGAGCGTGACGGCGATGAGGAAGTCGTGCGACTCGGCGAGCGCCGGGACATCGGCCATCTTGCACGGGGTGACGTCATAGGTGCCGGCGAACCCGTGAGAATCGAGAATCTGGCAGACGCGATCGCGTACCGCAGACGAGGTGCAAATGCCCGTGCCGCAGGCCATGAGGATGTGCTTCATTGCCGTCCTTCTAAAACGACAGATACCTGGCGACTCGTGGAGGTGTGATTGCGAGTTCGTTTATGGCGTGGCACGTGCGCACAGGCGTAAATACAATTCGACAAGCGCGTACTTTAGCCGTTTCTCTCCCGTTTGTGTAGGGGTTTATTTGCGCGGGCCGCTGCCGTTCGCCGAATCGTGCGAGGACGGAAAGACCAATGTCTGGGCCTGGTGGGTCGAGCGCGGATGAGCTCTTAGCGAATCTTGCCAACAAACAGCAGGTAGGAATAGGCGTACATCGCGATGCATCCCCCAAGGCAGACCACGCTGATCGCCGCTGCAGCAACAGCGTCCGTGAGGTAGGGTCCCGCGAAGCCAAATGCTGCGACGGCAATTCCCATAAGCACGAAACACTTGCCACCAAAGCGCTGGGTACGGCGCCAGTTCTCCGGGTCCTTGAGGGCCCAGGGAGTCTTCGCGCCCATCGTGTAGTTCTGGCCGATACGGGGCATGTAGTTGCCGATGCCGACGAGCAGAGCGCCAATCAGCACGGAGACGATGACGTTCGTGGAGCCCTTGGCCGCTATCGCGCCCCAGACGGTAAGCTCGGGAAGCCAGCTGATGACGATCGTGAGCAGGGTAAAGCCGACAACGAAGCGCTGGTAGAACTTCCCGGCGCGGGCATAGCCATTGCCTCTGGGATCGATGCGTGGAATCACGTAGAAGAGGACGAGCATCCCGAGGGGCAGTGCGCCCAAGGCGGCTGCCGTCCAGCTTGGCCCCCAGCCGTTGACCTCGCCGCTCGCACCCCAATGGGTGGGAATTTGTGCGGGCAAGCTTGGGAGCGCGATGAGGTGCGCGATGACGTTCGCGCCGGAAAGTACGGCGAGCGCGATGAGGCAGTTGCGTGAGATGAGGCCGTGGGTGCTGTCGTTGTTGGCGCTATTCATGAGAGTCCTCCGTGAAGCCAAGGAACCAACCAATCAGGTCCTGCATGACGGTGGTGTTGAGGCTATAGACGATGTTCTGGTCGTGGCGCTCGTCTGTGACGAGGCCGGCAGCCTTGAGCGTTGCCAGGTGGTGGCTGAGTGTTGGCTTGCTAACGTCAAAGTTATTGGCGAGCTCACCCGCCGTGAGGTTGCCCGACTTGAGTAGCTCGAGAATGCGTCTGCGCGTCGGGTCGGCGAGCGCCTTGAATCCCTCTCCTGCCATAACGCCTCCTTGGTGAGGTGTTCGTATTCCTCTCGGCAATTAGATAGTTAGACAAACATCTAACAACAGAGAAGTATAGCTTTGGTGACGGGGGAGTCAACGGGCGGGTTTTGCATCTGCGGGTACGGCGTAACGCTCCGCAAGTCCATGCGGCGTGACGCGTAAATGTCCATGCGACGCACCGTCCTGCAGCTCCATGCGGCGTACCGCGTAAAAAAGAAGCAGGCCAGAGGCTCGAATTCCTCTGGCCTGCTGCAATGTCTGGTGCCCCCAGCGGGATTCGAACCCGCGATATCCACCTTGAAAGGGTGGCGTCCTGGGCCGCTAGACGATGGGGACGGCGAACGAGAGTATATCAGAGCATGCGGCTTGTTATGCCGCGCTTTACGCAATTCGCAATGAGACCCGGCTTTGGCGTGCGTCGAAGGATTCCGCTGCGAATTCGGTGCTCCACCTACCAGTCGAGGTCGTTATCGCGTGCGAATTTCTCTGCCTGCGCGGCGAAGCCGTCCTGCGCGGTCGCCCACGCGAGGAAGTCGGGCGTGTCCATCACGACGGAATCGCACTCGTGAACGGCGAGCACCGCTTCCTCAAAGCTGCCCGGTTCAAAAGCGGGGCGATCGGGGAGGTACCCTTCGACGAAGGTCGGCCGAAGAAGGGCGTAGGCGCCGCCTCGGCACAGGCTCGTGTACCCACGAAGGGCGCGGCGAGCGGCGGGCATGCGGTCGAGTTTAAACATGAGCAGCGTGCGTGCGAGGTGGTTCCACGCGTTGCCTTGCCTGCCGAATCGTGCGTCGAGGGCATCGAAGCCCTTCTCGTCCTCAAGGCGCGCGAGTGCGATTGCCCAGGTATATCGAGCGCCGAGCTGGTCTGTGGGGTCGAGCTCGATGAGGCGCTCGCACGTTTTACAGGCGTTCTTGTAGCGGGCGGTCTCGAGCCTCGCGCGAGCGATGGAGCTTAGCAGGCGCAGGCGAGGGCGTGCAAAGACGTCGTTCCACTCGGAGACGGTGGCGAGAGAGGCCTCGTCACCGTCTGACATGGGATCATCTGCCCCCGGCGCGGACGGGGAGGTGTCGCCTTCCTTCTCCCTCGGCTCTGTATCAAGTTCGATCTCATTAGCGAGCTCCAGGAGCGCCGCCAGCGAGGCATCGGGGTCCTTGGCGCCAAGCATGGCAGCGATCGTGCGAGCGTCGAGGCAATCCCCGTCCATGGAGATCGCCTCCGCGCATGCCGCACGAAGCTTGTCGAGCCTGCGATTGCGGGAGGATTCGTATCCCTCGTCGTCGAGAAACTCCTCCTCCGCCTGGGTGAGGTCATTGGCGGCGAGTGCGTCGGCAAGGTGTTTGAACGCGACGTCTCCCTTGTGTTCGAGGAACGAATCGGGGTCTCTCGTGACGGCAAGCCTGAGCTCGTCGAAGGCGTCTTCCGAGAGCTTGCCGAGTTTTTCAGCGCGTCGCCATGACAGGCGGTCAATCAGCTCGTCTGCGTATTTCATGACTGGCCCTCCTTGAGCGTCGGGTCGATTGCGACCTCGCGAGCGTAGGCCTCGGCGACATCGGGCCTCGAAGAGACCCATGAGCCGAGCGTGCCACGCTCATTGGCGTCGAAGCCTTCCTGCAGTAGGACCGTCGCCTCGGAGGTAGCGAGGATGAGCTCGTCTTCGCTCCCGGGTGCGACGCAGATGCGGCAGAAGATGCCGTCCGGTAGGTCATCCTGGCGAGTGAGCGTGGTCCCCGCGTTGGGATATGCCGCTATGATCGCGCGAATCTCCTCCTCGGCGGCATCACGGTCCTCCCGCTTGAAGGCGAGGGCCATGCGCGCGAGGGAATACCAGGCGGCACCGGGCAGGGGGCCGTTGCCGGCGGCCTTGCGGGCATCGGCGTAAAGCGACGCGAACGCCTCTTCGTCCTCGAGCTTTGCGTATGCGATGGCGAGTGTGAGGCGCACGCCAACAGGGTCGCTCGGGTCGAGCTCGAGCGCCTCGTTGGCGAGCCGTATGCCAAGACGGTAGCGGCCGCAGACGAGCGCGTTGGATGCTTCGATGGCAATCCAACGGAGATAGGGGCGGAAGGCAAGCAACGTGGCGACATCCTTGAGGTTGCCCTCGGGAAGCTCGTATGAAGCCGCGTCGCGTTCACATGCCTCGCGAACGCCGGCGGCGTTGTCTGCGAGGTAACGGTGGTAGGCGGTGGGAGATCCGCTTGACGCGGCGGCAAGCATGCGGCGTGCGTCATGGCACGAGGGGTCTAGGTCGAGCGCCTCGTTGAGGCATTTGCGTGCTTCGAGGATGATCTTCTGCGCGACGGAATCATCCGTGGCGAAGGGCAACTGGTAGTCAACGAGGTCACTCGCCTTGACCACGAGGTGGAAGGCGCGGTCTGCGTCCGTTTGCGGAAGTGAGTCCCTGTTGGAGCGATAGCGACGAGCGAAATCCGCCGCGGCGCGCGCGGCGCCAAAGGGATCTCGAGGGTCGAGATCGCGGGCAAAGCGCACGCTCAGGCGCTGGTAGTCTTCAAAATGTGGGTCGATGGACATGCTCTCCTCCTTTGAATCTTATGGTAGCAAGGAGAACGTTTGACCTGCGGCGGGACGGGCGTTTCTCCCGCCTTTGCCGCGCGGCCTTGGCAGCACTTGTCTCGGCGTCGCCGCCCGCCGAGCGACAAGAGTGGTCGCTCGAGTCGCATGACTCGCGCGGGATAGTCTTGAGAGCGCGTGAAACTACATAACTTCTGCATAATGTTACGCGTCTGTTTCCAATGTTATTCAGTAAGCATCTTTTTGTTGACACTGTCGTGCCACGCGACGAAGATGCAGAACCATCCACTGGGGATGGCGCGTGGGGATACGCGCCAAGGTGAATCAGGAGCACATCGCAATGAACAAGCAGCTATCCATTATTGAGGTCGTCATTATCTAAGACGGGTGGCTGAATGCGAGCCGCCCGAATCTTCGGGCGGCCTTATGAGGGGCCGCAGGGTGATAAAAACCCAGCGGCCCCTTTTCTTGTCTCGCGATTATCTCTTGGTACGGAAGGAGCTATTTGTGAACGGAATCGCTGTTATGGTCGTTTGTGCGGCCGTGCTCTTTGCCGGCTACATGCTTTATGGTCGCTGGCTGGCCAATAAGTGGGGCGTCGATGTGAGCGCCGTCACCCCGGCTCGTCGTATGGAGGATGGCAACGCCTTCTCCCCGGCCTCTGCCTTCACCGTCTTTTCGCACCAGTTCAGCTCGATCTGTGGCGCTGGCCCTGTTACGGGCACCATCGTCGCCATGGCCTTCGGCTGGCTGCCCGTCGTCCTGTGGGTTCTCGTCGGCGGCATCTTCTTCGGCGCCGTCCACGACTTTGGCGCCCTCTATGCCTCGATGAAGAACAATGGCAAGTCGCTCGCCCAGCTCGTTGACAAGTACATCGGCAAGACTGGCCGCCGCCTGTTCCTGCTCTTCTGCTGGCTCTTCTGCATCATCGTCATCGCTGCCTTCACCTCGATGGTCTGCGGCACGTTTGCCCAGTCCGCCAAGGCTTCCGACGCCGTGAACTACGCCGCCGCCTCCACGGGCACGATCTCGATCCTGTTCACGTTCGTCGCTATCGCCTTTGGCTGGGCCCGTAACAAGTTCAACCTCACGGGTGCTGCCGAGTTCGTCGTCGCCGTCGTCATGGTCGTTGCCATGTTCGCCGTCGGCATGGTTGCCCCGCTGCGTCTCGGCACCAACACCTGGATCGCCATCGTCATGGTCTACCTGGTCTTTGCCGGCGCCATGCCCATCCAGACGCTCAAGCAGCCGCGTGATTACCTCACGACCATCATGATGCTCACCATGATCGTCTGCGCCGTCTTCGGCATCGTCGTCCTCGGCGTCAACGGTCAGGCTACGATGACCGCCCCGATGTTCACTGGCTTCTCCACGAAGTCCGGAATGATGTTCCCCGTCCTGTTCGTCTCCGTCGCTTGCGGCGCCCTCTCTGGCTTCCACAGCCTCGTCTCCTCTGGCACCTCCTCCAAGCAGGTCTCTAACGAGGCCGACGCCGTGAAGGTTGGCTATGGCGCGATGGTCCTCGAGTCCTTCGTCGGCATCCTCGCCATCGTCATCGCTGGCATCATGTGGTCTACGGTCAACACCCTTGGTGCCGATGGCGCTGAGGTGGGTACGGCCTTCCAGGTCTTCGCCCGCGGCGTCGCCAAGGGCATGACCGCCTTCGGCGTCGATAGCATCGTCGCCACCGTGTTCATGCAGATGAACGTTTCCGCCCTCTGCCTGACCTCGCTTGATGCCGTTGCCCGCATCGCGCGCACCTCCTTCTCCGAGTTCTTCGCCTCCTCCAACGACGCTCTGGCCATCGACTCCAAGAGCGGCGCCATGAAGGTCCTCGGCAACCCCTGGTTCGCCACGGTCGTCACGCTGGTTCCGGGCCTGGCCCTCACCTTCGGTGGCTACCTCAACATCTGGCCGCTCTTCGGTGCTTCTAACCAGCTGCTCGGCGGCATGACGATGATCACGCTTGCCGTGTTCTGCAAGTGCACCGGCCGCAAGGGCTGGATGCTCTACGTGCCCGTCGCCTTCCTGCTCTGCTGCACCTTCACCTCGCTGGTCCAGAGCGCCATGGGCTGCATGACCGCTGTCCAGACTTACGGCTTCTTCGGCACCATCCCGGCTACCGCCACCACGGCCGCCGTCTCCGTCGCCGCCACCAAGGGCTTGCAGCTCGTTTTCGCCGTCCTGCTGATGGTCCTGGGCCTCATCGTCGCCGTCAACTGCCTCAAGGAGTTCTTCGGCAAGGAGGCCGGCTCCATGCCCGACGAGGAGCCCGAGTGGTCCGAGATGGGCAAGGCCGAGTACGGTCGCGCCGCTGCCGCTGAAGTTCCTGCCGACGCCGAGGCCGCCAAGGCCTAGTCGGTCGGACGGGTTGAATCTCCCATCTATTTGACTCGGAAAGACCGGGTCCGCAATCAAGCGGACCCGGTCTTTTTTCTTGTGAGAACAGGTGGTGCAAGGGCGTTCTCGCAGATGTTTTGCGTGGATAGGCTCGTGCGTTGTACCATATGGACGTATATGTGTGCATATGAAAGGGGCCCCGTGGCCAAGACGGTATATTCCGATAATCAAAACAATGTCGATGCTCTGGCTGAGCGTCTGAGCAGCCAGACATCGCTTTCTGCCGAGCGCGCCAAGCTGGTTGCCTACGACCTGCTCTGCCGCAAGGCACTCAAGATTAAGTCGAGCGCGCTGGCGCAGATTTTCCGCTCCGTCGATAAGGAATGCGACACCAAGGCGATGCGCGATGAGCTTATCGCGGCAAATATCGTGACCAAGATCGAGGGCAGCGGCATTAACGGGCGCCCGGCGTTCTATACCATCAATGTCGAGATCCGCGATACCCAGGAGCAGCCTGCCGAGTCCGTCGAAGATTTTGTCGTCGAGGATTCCGCTGACGTGCCTGCTGTGGAAGAAGCTGCTCCGCGTGAGCATGTCGATACCGATGAGTTGCTCGATGAGAACGTCGTGCGTGCCTTTACGGCCAAGGCAGGACGCGGCGGTTTTGGCGGGGGTGGCAAGCGCGATGCGCAGCGCCGCGCCCAGCAGGAGCGCTTCCGTCGTGCCGTTGCTCAAAAGGGTGAGACGGATGCCGAGGCTGTTGAGAACGAGGTTGCTGCCGAGTCGCAGAGGCCCGCGAAGGAGCAAAAGCCCGTGGAGGCCCAGGAGCCCCAGCGTCGCCGTGGTGCCCACTTTAAGGCTGCGCAGCAGGATGTCGCGCATGAGGTTGAAGAGCCTTCCGAGGCTGCAGACGATGTTGAGGAGTCTGCCAAGAAGGCTCCGGGTTCATGCCGTCCCGGGCGTGGTTTTGCGAGGCGCGCGTATCCCGTAAGGCGTCAGGAGAAGGGCGAGCCGGCTTCGACCGCTCAGGCCGAGAAAGCCGAACAAACCGAGAAAACCGTTGAGCCGGCGGCTCGCGAGCAGCAACCTTCCGAGTCGCAGCCTGCGGCTGACACTGAGGTCAAAGCTCAACAGACCGCTGATAAGCAGGCGGGGGAGAGCGCCTCAGGCAAGCCCCGCCGTCGTCGTCACCGCGGCGGTCGTGGCTCAAATGCCGAGGCCGCGGCCGAGAAGACAGCGACACAAAACGGAGATGAGAAGGCCGAGACTCCGGTGGATCAGGTCAAGCGCCAGCCGGCGAAGGAGGCCAAGTCCGATCGTCCGCAAAAGCGCTCGTCTGCGCCCAAGCAGGAACGTAATACCCGGGCAGATTCCAAGCGTAAGCCTCATGCACAGGCTGAGCCTGCCGCGGCTGATAGTGCTACCCAGCAGCCCGAGTCGGCCGTCCACGGCGAGGTATCGGCGTTTGCCCTTGCCCGCGTTTTGGGCAGGCAGCTGCTCAAAGTTGTCCCTACGCCTACGGCGCTCTCTAAGATCAAGGAGCAGCAGACTCAAATTGTTAAGGTCGAGGGCAAGGACGGCAAAAAGGCGCCGCAGCGCACTCAGCACAACGAGATGTCCAACCGCAAGATTGCCGAGGAAATCGCAATCATCCAGGCTTGGATCGAGCAAAACCGAGGTGCCGATACGCCGGTTGCCTCGCGCCGCCAGCGTGCCTACCAGATTTTTAACGACGAGAAGGCTTTTGACGGCAAGCACGGTGAGCGCCTGATAAGGCGCATGACCGAAAAGGGCATCAGCATGCAGGCGATCAAGGTCGCCCCCAACCGCCCCGTGCACTTTACGGGTTTCTTTACGCTGGGCGCCGATAAGCCGTTCATTATGGTCGAGAACCTGGACACCTATGACGAGATCGTCAGGCTGCTGCGTGGCCGCAAGCACGCCAAGCTCTTTGGCATCAAGGTGGGCGGCGTGATTTTTGGCGGCGGATGCAAGGCGAGCGTCTCGCATGCCCTGGACGATTATCTGGCTGAGATCGGCTATCGCTTTAACTACGTCTACTACGTGGGCGATATCGACCGCGAGGGCGCGCGCATCGTCGAGCAGGCTCGCAATGCCAATGTGGTTGAGATTCGCCTGCATGCCGGCATGTACCGCGCCATGCTCGCCGAGCATAAGCGTCGCGTGAAGGCCGGCGGCGAGTGCGAGCCCGCGGCTGCCAACCAGGGCGTGCCGCAGAACTTGGCGGCGACGATCAAGGATCTGCCCATGGTCACGCGCGTGCAGTTCCGCAATGTGCTACGCGAGGGCGGGCGCATTCCGCAGGAGATCCTGATGACCGCCGACTATCGGGATGGCGACTCGGGAAGCTTCGACCGCATGCTGAACAACTAAATTCCGCCGGCCCCGGGAGAGCGGGGACACCGGCTTAGGTTTCCTGCTCTACAGTCCTGCTCACGACGGAGGCCACATTAAGTGGCCTCCTGT
>ENA-OUQP01000165-OUQP01000165.1-human-gut-metagenome-genome-assembly--contig:-NODE-165-length-68788-cov-4.227547_pt1 | contig 68788 bp, 73 predicted proteins | sample MGYA00237951_ERZ548836 | MGnify/ENA primary metagenome ERZ548836 (study PRJEB26490, sample SAMN05194702) | human gut metagenome | biome: terrestrial biome; feature: human-associated habitat; material...
CGGCAGCGTCAGATGTGTATAAGAGACAGGAATACCCCCTTTGTATCCCCCAGAGAAGGACGAGGGGAGTCCCCCTCGACCCCCGACATTGCGGGTTTGTAGCTTGAATGACTGCACGCGCTGCGCAGTGTGGGTGCGGTGTACATGGCTGCGCCATGAATCCCTGCGAGTCGTGACCGCTCTCAACCGCGCCTTACTATCGTGAGGCGCGAGTGACGTTTGCTTGGCGGCAGACTGCCTACCGAATGCGGCATTGCTGACGCTCGCCGCATTGAGAAGTGCCACGATAGACGGAAATTAAGTTGTACTCCTACAAGATGGGCAGAGCGGCAGCGGATAATAGAAGAAAGTCAAATCGTATAGCAGCTTCAAACGCGGCAGCGCCGCGTTATGGGCAGTGCAATCGGCAAGCATTGAAGTTCTTCGAGCTGCTCGCTTGCAATGTGGGCCCTTTCTCTTGGGGGTCAAAGGGGGATATTCTCTTTCCGAGGAAAGAGAATATCCCCCTTATCCGCATCCCCTGCACGGTGCAGGGAACAAGCATTTGCCCCTTGGCAAAAGCAATCGTTGCTGCTATACTACAAAAGGCTCCGTTTGGACACAATTACCGGAAATAATGTTGCCGTTTGGTAGCATTGTACCGGGTGATTGTTTATGGATACCAAACGACTGCGTGACCTGCGCGAGGACAATGACAAAACGCAGCAGCAGATCGCAGATATGCTCAATATGCACCGCAGCGTGTACCGCCGCTACGAGAGCGGCGAGCGCGAGATCCCCGTGTGGGCGGTCATCAAGCTCGCCGACTACTACCGCGTCAGCACCGACTATCTGCTCGGACTGACGGACGACCCCGCGCGCCGATGAGGGTATTGGCGATTTTCTGCGCGGCGTTCGCGGCCGGCATCGCGCTCTCGCAGTATTTGCTGAGCGCGCAGTGGGCGCTCATTTTGTGCGGCGGATTTGCCGCCGCTGCGCTCATCATGGGACTCTGCGGCTGCGCAAGCAAACGCGGAGATTGGGCGAAGCGCGCGTTTTTGTGCGCGCTGGGGCTTGCCTTCGCGTTCGGGTACAACACGCTCTACGCGCATTTTGTCAAATCGCCGAACGACGCGCTGCTCGGCACGCAGGACACGGTCGAGGTCGAGCTTCTGGGCTATGCCGAGGAGACGAGCCACGGCGCGAAGGTCACGGTGAAGCTTCTGAACCGCGGCCTGCCGGGGCGGGCGATCTACTACGGTGACAGTGACCTTCTGGACCTTGCGCCCGGCGCGCACGTGACGGCGGAGGTGCTGCTCAACAGCGCGACCGACCCGACGGGGAAGGGGCTGCATCTGCGCAACTTCACGGCCAAGGGCGTTTACATCCTGCTTTATCAGCGCGGCGAGCCAACATATGACGCGGCGAACACGGGCGCGCTCAAATACCTGCCGCAGCGCATCGCAAGAGCGCTCGGCGAGACCATCGAGCGCAGCTACAGCGAGCGCGAGGGCGCATTTCTGCGGGCGCTGCTGCTGGGTGATAAGAAATATCTCGACGAAGAGGACGCGAGCAACTTAGCCGAGGTGGGCCTTTCTCACGTGATGGCGGTCTCGGGCCTGCACTGCTGCTTTTTAGCATCGCTCATCGGCTCGCTCATGGGAGAGAAACGGAAAAAGCTGCGCTGCGCCGTGACCATTCCGCTCATTTTTCTCTACGCCTTCGTCACGGGCCTGACGCCGAGCATCCTGCGCGCGTGCATCATGATCTCGATGGGGATGATCGCGCCGCTTTTAGGGCGCGACAACGACCCGCCGACCTCCATCTCGTTCGCGCTGCTGCTCATCCTGCTCAAAAATCCGTTCGCTATCGCGAGCATCAGCCTGCAGCTCTCGTTTTCCGCGGTGTCGGGCATCATCTGGCTGACGCCGAAGCTCACAAAGCTTGCCCACGGCAGAAATAAGCTCGTGCGCGCGGGGATGCTGTCGTTTTCGACGACGCTCGGCGCGATGGTGTTTTCCACGCCGCTCGCGTGCTACTATTTCGGCACGCTTTCCATCGTGTCGCTTTTGAGCAACCTGCTGTGCCTGTGGCTTGTGAGCGTCGTGTTTGCGCTGGGGCTTGTTTCGGTGCTGCTTGCGGCGGTCGTGCCGCAGCTCGGCGCGCTCTGCGCGCTTCTGCCGGCGCTCGGCATCCGCGCGGTGCTTTCCATCGCGGGACTTTTGGAGGAGCTGCCGTTCCACGCCATTTACTTCAATACGGCGTTTTCCGTCGCGTGGCTTGCGTATGTGTACGCGATCTTCGCGGCCTGCGCGCTGGCGAAAAAGGGAAAATATCGCTGGTGGGCGGCGCTGGGACTGACATTTGTGTCGCTTTTCGCTGCGGCAAAGGTCAACGCGCTGCACTATGAAGAGGGCGGGCTGAACGTCGTTGCGCTTGACGTGGGGCAGGGGGAGAGCGTGCTGCTCATCTCCGAAGGTCACGCGGCGCTGGTGGACTGCGGCAGCAAGAATTCCTACATCGACGCCGGCGCGATCGCGGCGGACTATCTGCGCTCCGCGGGCGCAACGCTTGATTCGGTGGTGCTGACGCACTATCACGAGGATCACGCCAACGGCCTTGCCGCGCTCTTCGCGCGTATGGACGTCGAGACGATCTACCTTGCCGATATCGACGCAGGCGAGGGCGACCGCGACGAGGTCGAAGCGCTCGCCGGACGTTACGGCGTGGACATTCACTATGTCACCGAGGTGACGGACGTGGCAAACGGCGCATCGACCATGACCATCTACCCGCCGGTGGGCGACAAGGGCGCGAACGAGCTGGGACTGACGATTTTGTGCTCGCTCGGCGACTTTGACACGCTCATCACCGGCGACATGGACGGAAAGACCGAGACAAAGCTTGTCGAGACCTACGATTTTCCCGATATCGAGGTGCTGCTCGTCGGGCATCACGGCTCAAAGTATTCGTCCAGCACGACGCTGCTCGAATCGGTGACGCCGGAGGTCGGCGTCATCAGCGTAGGCGACAACAGCTACGGCCACCCGACGGAGGAAGCGCTGCTGCGCCTGACGGACGCGGGCATGACGGTCTACCGCACGGATATGCAGGGCAACATTTTGATCACAGTGGACTGAGAGGACTTCATGGCAGAGAGAAAAACGCCCAACAAGGGCTATCAGAAATTGAAAAGCGACCTGAGTGCGGGAAACGTCGGTCAGGTCTATATCTTTTACGGCGAGGAGAGCTATCTTCGCGAATACTATTTGGGCGAGATCCGGAAAAAGCTCGTTCCTGCGGGCTTTGAGGAGTTCAACTACCATCGTCTGAGCGGAAAAACGCTCACGATGCAGGAGCTGAACGAAGCGGTCGAGGCGATGCCGATGATGGCCGAGCGCACGCTCGTCGTGGTGACGGACTGCGACCTCTTCAAGCTCCCCGAGGAGCAGCGCACGGCGCTCATCGCGCTGCTGAACGATTTTCCGCCGTACTGCTGCCTGGTGTTCGTGTACGATCTCATCGAGTATAAGCCGAGCAAGACGTATAAAAAGCTCTACGAAGCGCTCGACAAAAACGCGCAGAGCGTCAAGTTCGAGGCGCAGGAGCGCAGCGACCTCATCAACTGGATCGCGCGGCGCTTCCGCGCGCTGGGGAAGGGCATCGACGCGCAGACGGCGGAGCATCTGATCTTCACCTGCGGCGCGCTGATGACCGGCCTTGTGCCGGAGATCGAGAAGATCGGAGCCTACGCCAAAGGGAAGAACATTACGGTCGACGATATCAACGCTGTGGCGGACCCGGTGCTCGACGCGGTGGTGTTCGACATGACAAACGCCATCACGAAGGGAAATTACAAGCGCGCATCGGAGCTGTTGGGCCAACTGCTCAAAAAGCAGGAGGAGCCGTTTGTGATCCTGGCCGTCATCAGCAAGGAGCTGCGGCGCATTTACACCGCGCGCATCGCGCTCGACAACGGTAAGGACAAGCTCTGGCTCATGGAGCTGTGGGGGATGCGCTCGGACTATCCCGCGCGGCTTTTGATGGAGGCGGCGCGCAAGACAACGAGCGAATGGTGCAGCCAGAGCCTTTTGATGTGCCAGCGGCTCGACCAGCGCATGAAGAGCGAAAAGGGCATCGACAGCGAGGGCGAGCTCAAGCTGCTGCTGATGCGCCTTGCACAGGGGAAGTGAGAGCATGGCAAAGCCGAAGGTAAAGGAAGTCATCGTCGTCGAGGGGCGGTATGACAAAAACACGCTCTTGCAGGTCGTGGACGCGGTCATCGTGGAGCTCGGCGGCTTCGCCGTCTTCAACGATAAAGAGAAGCAGGCCTTTTTGAGAAAGCTTGCCAAAGAGCGGGGCATCATCCTCTTCACCGACCCCGACGGCGCGGGCTTTGTCATCCGCAACCGCATCAAGGGCAACATTCCCGAGGGGCGTGTGCTGCACGCATACGTGCCGGACATCTACGGCAAGGAAAAGCGCAAGCGTAAGGGCGGAAAAGAAGGCAAGCTCGGCGTTGAGGGCATGAGGCCGGAAATTCTGCTCGACGCCCTCCGTCGTGCGGGCGCGACCATTGATGAAAGGAGTGCTGTAAAGGAGAATTCCATCACGAAGGCGGACCTTTATGAGCTTGGCCTGATCGGTCCGGACAGCGTGGAAAAGCGTAAGGCGCTGTGCAAAAAATTGGAGCTGCCCGAGCATTTGAACGCCAATGCGCTGCTGGATGTGCTCAATTTGCTGATGAGCAGGGAAGAGCTTGAGGGCCTCTTTCGATGAAAGAGGGGGAAGTTGTTTCCTGATCCGGGAAACGGCGGACAAAGGGGGTATTCTCTTTCCGAAGAGAATACCCCCTTTGAACCCCCAGAGAAAGGCGAGGGGCGTCCCCCTCGACCCCCGGCATTGCGGGATTTGGGCTTGAAGAGCTGCGCAGCCTGCGGAATCGGGTGCCTGCCAAGTGTTGCTGCAAGACGATTTGACTTCCTTCTACTACCCGCTGCCGCTCTGCCTGCGTGTCGGCAGTCTTACGCAATCTCCTCCTACTTTGGATTTTATCAGCCTTGCAGGTGCCTGCCAAGGCGCGGCATTGCTTCGCTCGCCGCGTTTGTTCGCACTATCCGGTAGAAGGTGGTAGAACTGCACTCACCGCGGCAGGCACCACCGAAAATGCCTGCACCACCGACAGAAGAAAATTAGGCTGCACCGACGCAAGAGCGGCAGCGGGTAATAGGAGTAGGCCAAATCGTATAGCACCACCAATGGCGGCGAGCGAAGCAATGCCGCCGCGCAGGGCACTCTCAATCCGCAGGCGCCGCACTTCTTCGGGCTTGAGACTGCCGATGCAAGCCTTTCTCTTGGGGTTCCAAAGGGGCCATTCTCTTTTGCGAAAGAGAATGGCCCCTTTGATTCGTGCAGCGCCAAAAGGCGCTGCCATCTCACCCCCGCCATGCGGGAAAAATCACATCATATCCTTGATATGAGAAAGCCGATCCAGCGCAGCATACAGCGTTTCATCCTTCTTGGCAAAGTGCAGGCGCACGATGTTGTTGATGGGCTCATTGAAGAACGAGCTGCCGGGCACGGCGCCGACGCCGGCCTTGCGCGCGAGCTGCTCGCAGAAGTCCACATCGCTCTGCCCCTTCTTCAGGTACGGGGAGATATCGGCCAGCACAAAGTAGGTGCCCTCGGGATCGGTGAAGGGAATGCCGATATCGCGCATCCCCTCGGTGAAGATCTTCTTCATGTGCGCGTAGTGCGCGCCGAACTCATCGTAATAGCTCTGCGGCATATTGAGACCGACGACGGCAGCCTCCATCAGCGGCGACGGGCAGCCCACGGCGTTGAAGTCGTGGTACTGGCGAATGCGCGCCATGATGTTTTCCGGCGCAATGGCATAGCCGAGTCTCCAGCCGGTGACGGAATAGGTCTTGGACAGGGAGGAGCAGGACACCGTGCGCTCCCACATACCGGGAATGCTGTTCATATAGACGTGCTTGCGGCCGTCGTAGATGATATGCTCATACACCTCGTCCATGATGGCGTAAACGTCATAGCGGATGCAGAGGTCGGCGATGGTCTTGAGCTCCTCTTCCGTAAACACCTTGCCGCTCGGATTTGAGGGGTTGCAGATGATGATGGCCTTTGCGCCACCGCGGAAGGCATCCTCCAGCACGTTCGGGTCAAAGGAGAACGTCGGCGGATTCAGCGGGACAAAAACCGGCTCGCAGTCGGCCATGATGACCTGCGCGCGGTAATTTTCAAAGAAGGGGGAGAACATCACAACGCGGTCGCCGGGATTGGTCAGTGCAAAGAGCGTGTCGACCATGGCCTCGGTCGAGCCGATGGTCGCGACGATCTCGGTCTCGGGGTCGATGGTGCGGCCCATGAAATGGCCGCATTTGCGCGCGATGGCCTGGCGGAAGTTCGGCGCGCCCATCGTGATGGGATACTGGTGGGGACCCTCGTGGCTCACGACCTCGAGACGGTCCATCATCTCCTTGGGCGGGTCAAAATCGGGGAAGCCCTGCGCTAAGTTGATCGCGCCGCATTCGTTGGAGATGCGGGTCATTCTGCGAATGACGGAATCGGTAAAATGCTGGTTTCTTCTGCTCATTTCCTGCATGGGAGTGCCGTCCTTTCATGCGTACAGTGCGGGGGATCGCTCGCAGAGCCGCGGTAAAATGAAGTTGTTCTTATATTACATGAAGATGAGAAAATGTCAAGTATTGTGAAAGTATCAAGAGCAAACTTTGACGCTTTGCCGTGGTGGAGCAGTAGCAAGCACGCTTCTTTTGTATAGAATGGAGCAGGCAGACGCCGAAAAAGGAGGGGAAGGAGCTATGTATCCCGGCTTTGGGCCGCGTCCGCCCGGTCCGCCGCCCGGCGGAGGTCCGTGGCACTGTGTCGGCCTGTGCGCGCTGGCGCTGGGACTCGGCATTTTCATCGCAGCCGTTTTTCCGGTGGGAGCGCTGATGTTTCTGGTCGCGTTTCTTCTCATCTTCTGCGGTCTTGGCTGCTTGCGCAGATTTTAGTCAGGAGGGATGGATATGAAAATCGTGGTGTGGAAGTCTCCGAAGGTGCTCAGCACGCTGCTGCGGCGCGTGTTCGGCGTGAAGGAGGAGGCATAAAGCGCGTCCGCACGGCATAGAGTGAAGCAACACAATGCCGAAGGAGAGGGACCGCAATGGAATTGGAGTTAAAAAAAGAGCAATTTGCCTGCTGCCGCGCGCTGCCGCCGCTGAGTGACACGCATGAGGAAACGGCAGAGACGATCGTGCCGGACTACTTACCGGATATCGGGCGCATCGTGGACTCATGCGGCTGCCTGCTGCTGCGCAGCCGCGAGATATCGGATGGACGCGTGAGCGTTTCCGGCCTTGTGCGCATGACGCTTTTGTACGCGCCGGAGGACGGCCAGGGGCTCAAGTCGTTTGAATACACGCTGCCGCTTGAATACAGCATGGAGGGCCGTCTGGCTGAAGGCGCGGCGGACACCTGCCTCGAGGGGCGGCTCAGCTCCTGTGAGGTGCGGATGCTCAACCCGCGCAAGATCTTTACGCGCGTGGGGGTCGAGCTGACGCTCGCGCCCTATGCGAGCGCCGTGCTGAGCATTTGCAGCGGCGTTGCCGAGCAGGAGAGCTGCGGGATCGAAACGCTGTGCGAAAAACGCGAGGTCGCGATGATCCGCGCCGTGCGGGAGAAGGATTTTACCTTTTCCGATGAGATCCTGCTTTCAAGCACGAAGGACCCCATCCGCGAGCTGCTGTGCTCAAAATATACGCTGCGCGTGACGGACTGCCGGCCGGTCGGCAATAAGATCGTGCTCAAGGGCGTCGCATACCTTGAGCTTTTGTACCTTGACGCGGGCGGAAATGTGACGCGGTCGAGCAGTGAGCTGCCGTTTTCACAGATCCTCGACGGCCTTCCCGAGGAGAGCGGTGAAACGACGGCGCGCGCGGTGCTGCGCCTGACAGGTGCGGAGGTCCGCATCGGCAGCGAGAGCGAGCCGGACAACGAGCGTCTTGTTTCGCTGCGGCTTTACATCAGCGCCTTCGTCGTGCTGCGCGAGGTGCGCACCGTCTGCTGTATCGCCGATCTCTACAGCACGATGTACGATCTGAGCGTCAAGGCCGAGAATGTCGAGCTTTCCGATGACGCGGCGCTCTTCACACGCGAACAGCTCGTCCGGGAAAAGATCGAGACCGGGGCCGAGGTACAGAGCATCCTGTCGACAGACATTTCCTTCGGCGCGGCCGGTGTGAGCGGCAGCGGAAGCGACGCCGAGCTGCGCACAACGGCGGATCTGCGCGTGCTGTATCTTGATGAGAACGGCGCGCCGCTGCGCTCCGAGCGGCGCATCGAGGTCCTGCTGTCAACAGACCTTCCGACCTCCGGGCGCGTGCGGCTGTACGGCGTGAGCGCGGGAGAGGTCTCGACGGTCATCGGCGACGGCGGCGTGGAGCTGCGATTCCCCGTGATCTTCACGCTCGGCGTTGCGGAAACGCCCTGCTATCCGTGCCTGATGAGCCTGCAGGCGGAAAAGCGAACGGAAAAGGACGAAAATGCACCGTCGCTCGTGCTGCGCGCACTGAAGCAGGGCGAGCGGCTGTGGGACCTTGCCAAGCAGTATCGCACAACGGTCAGCGACATCCTTGCCGCCAATGACATGGCGGAGGAAGCCGCCGCAGCGGTCGGAAAGCTGCTGCTCATCCCGCGCAGGCGCTGAGAAACGGAGGAAGAGACAATGAGCATGAATACTGAGATCTATCAGGACATTTCCGTCCGTACATCGGGGGATATCTACATCGGCGTGGTCGGCCCGGTGCGAGCAGGCAAGTCGACCTTCATCAAGCGCTTTATGGAGACGCAGGTCATTCCGAATATTGACAACGTCTACCGCCGTGAGCGCGCGAAGGATGAGCTGCCGCAGAGCGGCAGCGGCCGCATGGTGATGACGGCGGAGCCGAAATTCGTGCCGGAGGAGGCCGTCGATATTGCGCTCGACGAGGGCAGCAGCTGTTCCGTCCGGCTCATCGACTGCGTGGGCTATATGATCCCCGGCGCGACAGGGCAGATGGAGGGCGAGAGCCCCCGCATGGTCTCGACGCCATGGCTCGACCATGAGGTGCCGATGAGCGAGGCGGCAGAGCTCGGCACAACGCGCGTCATCCGCGAGCATTCGACCATTGGCGTCGTTGTAACGACCGACGGCAGCATCACCGAGATCCCACGCGAGGACTACATAGAGGCTGAGGGCCGCGTCATCCGTGAGCTGCAGGAGATCGGAAAGCCCTTCCTGGTCCTGCTGAACGCGGTAGAGCCGGAAAGTGAGCGCGTACAGTCGATGGCAAGGGATATCGCTTCACGGTATAATGTGACGTGTCTGCCGGTCAATTGCCTGACGCTCGACGACGCGGCGGTGGGCCGCATCCTGAAGGCCATCCTCTACGAGTTCCCGCTCTGCGAGCTGGACCTGACCATTCCTGCATGGGTCGAAGCGCTGGACGCGGGTCATCCCATCAAGAGCGGGCTCTATCAGGCCATCCGTGAGCGGACAGAGTCGCTTCGCTGCATCCGTGAGGTGCAGCCCTGCGTGGCAGCGCTGGGCGCGTGCGAGGGCATCAGCGATGCGCGTATCACATCTATCCGGCTCGGAACGGGTATCGCCGCGGCGGAGCTGCAGCTGCCGCGCGCACTTTTCTATCAGACGCTCAGCGAGCAGTCGGGCTTCCGCGTTTCGGACGACGGCGACCTGATGAGCCTGCTGACGGAGCTCTCATCGGTCAAAGCGGAGTACGACAAGGTGGCGCAGGCCATCCACGATGCGCGCGAGGCAGGCTACGGCATCGTCGTGCCGACGGTCGACGAGCTCAACCTGGAGGAGCCGGAGATCATGAAGCAGGGCGGACGCTACGGTGTGCGGCTCAAGGCGAGCGCGCCGAGCCTGCATATCATCCGCGCCGACATTGAAACGACTGTTTCGCCCATCGTCGGCAATGAAAAACAGAGCGAGGACATGGTCAATTACCTTTTGCAGGAGTTCGAGGGTGACACGGCAAAGATCTGGCAGTCCAACATCTTCGGCCGCAGCTTCCATGAGATCGTCAATGAGGACCTGCAGGCAAAGCTCAAACATATGCCGGAGGACGCGCGCACCAAGCTCCGCCAGACGCTCGAGCGCATCATCAACGAGGGCAGCGGAGGCCTGATCTGCATTATACTGTAAAGATGAAGCGCTTTGCAAAGATGGAAAAAGGGTCGATTCTTTCGAATCGACCCTTTTTGGTTGTAAAAATCTTACTTGGCCAGCACCTTTTTGAGCTTGGCAAAGCGGGGAAGCGAGTCCTCCTTCGGGAGTCTCGGCTCACCCTGAATGAGGGGCAGCACATAGTCGATGAGTTCCTGCTTAACGCCGTTGTGCGCATCGTTGACCCACTCGAGAGGGATCTTTTTTTCGTAGTTTGCAACGGACGTGAGCGGGAGAAGCTTCGTCTTGCAGGCGTAGTGGCCGTTCACGGTCTCGCGCTCGAAGGCGACCATCTTATCGGTGATGCCGGCGGCGGCGTTTTCGACCGCGGCACGACCGGCCATCACAGCCTCTTCAATATCGGTCTCGCTTGCAAGGTGTGCGCCGCAGCGCTGGAGCAGCGACAGCTCGATGCCGCGCACCTTCGCGCCGGTTTTTTCTTTCACGATGCTTGTGAGCAGCGCGGCGAGACCGCCGAGCTGCGCGTGACCGAAGCCGTCCGTCGCGCTGGTCTTGGCCTCGGAGACAAAGCTGCCGTCGGCATAGTGGATGCCCTCGGACACGGCGACCATGCAGCTGCCGGTCTCCTTATAAATGCGCTGGACATCGGCAAGGAAGGTGTCCATGTCGAAATCGGTCTCCGGCAGGTAGATGAGGTCGGGGCCCGCGCCGTACTTCGTCGCGAGCGCGGCGGCGGCAGTCAGCCAACCGGCGTGGCGGCCCATGATCTCCACAATGCAGATCATGCCCGTATCATAGACGTGCGCGTCCTGATAGACCTCCATCAGGCTGGTTGCGATGTATTTGGCGGCGCTGGCATAGCCGGGGCAGTGGTCCGTGCCGTAGAGGTCGTTGTCGATCGTCTTGGGCACGCCCATCACGCGGCACTCATAGCCGACCTTCTGCATATACTTGCTGATCTTGTTGCAGGTGTCCATCGAGTCGTTGCCGCCATTGTAGAAGAAATAGCGGACGTCGTGCTTCTTGAAGACCTCGAGGATACGCTTGTAATCCGTGTCGTCCTCGTCGGGGTCCTTCATCTTGTAGCGGCAGGAGCCGAGGGCGGAGGAGGGGGTGTACTTCAAAAGTTCCAGCTCCTGCGGGTCCTCCTTGCTCATGTCGAAGAGCCTGTCGGCGAGCACGCCCTTGATGCCGTGCTCCGCGCCGTAGACGTTCGTGATGCAGCCGGTGTCGAGCGCCGTGCGAATCACGCCGTAAGCGCTCGCGTTGATGACGGAGGTCGGGCCGCCGGACTGACCGATGATGCACGCGCCTTTCAATTCACTCATATCGCTTCTCCTCATTTAGGCTTTGCCGGCGCAGCCAAGCACGTCGATGAGCTTGTGGCGCACCATTTCCTTGATGTTGGCGCGGGCGGGCTTGAGATACTCGCGCGGGTCGAACTTATCGGGGTGCTCATCGAGGAAGGCGCGCACCGTGCCGGTCATGGCAAGACGCAGGTCGGAGTCGATGTTGATCTTGCAGACGGAGAGCTTTGCGGCCTCGCGCAGCTGATCCTCGGGCACGCCGATAGCGTTGGGCATCTTGCCGCCGTGCTCGTTGATCATCTTGACATACTCCTGCGGGACGGAGGAGGAGCCGTGCAGCACGATGGGGAAGCCGGGCAGACGCTTGGAGACCTCCTTCAGCACGTCGAAGCGCAGCGGGGGCGGGACGAGGATGCCCTGCTCATTGACGGTGCACTGCTCGGGCTTGAACTTGTAAGCGCCGTGGCTCGTGCCGATGGCGATGGCGAGGGAGTCGCAGCCCGTCTTGGAGACGAATTCCTCGACCTCCTCGGGGTGGGTGTAGGACGCCTCGTGCGCGGCGACCTTGACCTCGTCCTCGATGCCGGCGAGGGTGCCGAGCTCGGCCTCGACCACAACGCCGTGGTCGTGCGCGTATTCGACGACCCTCTTCGTGATCTCGATGTTCTCGGCAAAGGGCTTGGAGGAGGCGTCGATCATCACGGAGGTGAAGCCGCCGTCGATGCAGGACTTGCAGGTCTCAAAGTCCGGGCCGTGGTCAAGGTGCAGCACGATGGGAATGTCGGGGCAGCACTCAACTGCGGCTTCCACGAGCTTATAGAGATAGGCGTGGTTCGCGTAGGCGCGCGCGCCTTTGCTGACCTGCAGGATCACGGGCGCGTGCTCTTCCTGGCAGGCCTCGGTGATGCCCTGCACGATCTCCATATTGTTGACGTTGAACGCGCCGACGGCGTATCCGCCGTCATAGGCCTTTTTGAACATTTCGGTAGATGTTACGAGCGGCATAATATCTTCTCCTTTTTGAAAATATGATTATGGGAAAAAGAGAGACAAAGCAAGCTGTTTTGTCTCTCTTTTTTTGCATCAGATGTTCGCCTTGATGGTCTCGGCGATCTGGTCGGCCGTCAGGCCGTATTCGCGCAGCACGTCCGCCGCCTTGCCGGACTGGCCGAAGCGGTCGTTCACGCCGATCTTGTGGAACTTGCAGTTCACCTTGCCCATGAGCACGTCGGCCACGGCGTCGCCCAGGCCTCCGATGACGCTGTGCTCTTCAACGGTGATGACCTTGCCGCATGTTTCGGCGTACTTCGTCACGCACTCCGCGTCGATGGGCTTGATGGTGTGGATGTTGATGACGGCAGCGTCGATGCCCTCCTTGGCAAGCGCTTCCGCGGCCATCAGGGATTCATTGACCATAAGGCCCGTTGCGAAGATCGCGACGTCGCCGCCCTCGCGCAGGAGGTTGGCCTTGCCGATGGCGAAGGGCTTGACCATGTCACCCTCGAAAACGGGGGTGGCAAGACGCGCAAGGCGCATATAAACGGGACCGTCGACCTCGGCAATGGCCATGGTAGCGGCCTTGGCCTCGTTTGCGTCTGCGGGGCAGATGACCGTCATGCCGGGGATGGCGCGCATGAGCGCGAGGTCCTCGATGCACTGGTGACTGCCGCCGTCCTCGCCGACGCTGACGCCCGCATGGGTCGCGCAGACCTTGACGTTGAAGTGCGGGTAGGCAACGCTGTTTCGGATCTGCTCATAGGCGCGGCCGGCCGCGAACATCGCAAAGGAGGAGCAGTAGGGGATGAGCCCCATCGTGGACATACCGGCGGCAATGTCGACCATGTTGGCCTCGGCAATGCCGCAGTTGTAGAATTTTTCGGGGTGCGCCTTGGCGACCTTGCAGGTCTGCGTGGCGTTGGCGAGGTCGGCGTCGAGCACGACGACCTTATCGTTCTTTTCGACCAGCTCGATCAGCGCTTCGCCATAAGCCTGACGGGTCGCGATTTTATCAGCCATATTCTTAGTCCTCCAATTCCTTCAATGCCTGCTCACGCTGCTCAGCGTTGGGCGCCTTGCCGTGCCAGCCGACCTGATTTTCCATGAACGAAACGCCCTTGCCCTTGACGGTGTGCGCAAGGATGGCCTTGGGCTTGCCGGGCATGGTAGGCTTGGAGAGTGCGGCCTCGACGGCGTCAAGATCGTTGCCGTCAGGCAGCTCGACGAGGTCAAAGCCGAACGCGCGGAGCTTGGCGGGCAGATCGCCAAGGCTCATGACCTGGTCGTTCGTGCCGTCGATCTGTAGGCCGTTGTTGTCGATGATGACGGTCAGATTGTCGAGCTTATAGTGCGCGGCGGCCATATAAGCCTCCCAGATCTGTCCTTCCTGGCTCTCGCCGTCGCCGACGAGGGCGAAGACCTTCGTATCCTTGCCGAGGTGCTTGGCTCCCAGCGCCATGCCGACAGCGATGGAAACGCCCTGACCGAGAGAACCGGTGGAAGCGTCCACACCGGGGACCTTCTTCGCGTCAGGGTGGCCCTGCAGGATGGAGTGGAGTTGGCGGAAGTTTGCGTACTCGTCGCGGGAGACGAAGCCCTTGGCGGCGAGCACCGCGTAGTAGCAGGGGGCGGCGTGACCCTTGGAGAGCACGAAGCGGTCGCGGTTGGGATCGTGCGGGTTCTGCGGGTCAACGCGCATGTGGTTGAAGAAGACGCTGGTCATCAGCTCCACCGCAGACAGCGAACCGCCGGGGTGGCCGCTGCCGGCGTTGGCGGTCATCGTGATGATGTCACGCCGTACCTGCCGGCAGATGGGGGAAAGCTCTTTTGTATTCATGGAAACCCTCCTTGAAAAATACATTTCATCAATCATTTAGTATATCGGAAAAGGCGGGGAAAGTCAATTTATTCCTTGCCCTTTTTCACTTTCACGCGTGACAAGGGATTTGCCTTTGCAGCCACACGCAGCGCGTCGTTATCGATGTGCGTGTAGATTTCTGTCGTGTTGAGATGCTCATGCCCGAGCACCTCCTGCACGGCCTTTACGTCCACGCCGTTTTGCAGCATCAGCGTTGCCGCCGTGTGGCGAAGCTTGTGGGAGGAGTACTCCGAGGCGTCGAGTCCCGCGGCGCTCAGGTGCTTTTTGACGAGCGCATGGACGCTCGAGCGGCTGATGCGCTCGTTGCGCGAGGAGAGGAAGAGGGCATTGTGGTCGCGGCCGGAGATCGGGCGGCGAACGGCGAGATAGCTCTTCAGCGCGTCCTTGCAGGCGTCGTTCAGGTAGACGATGCGCACCTTGTTTCCCTTGCCAAGCACGCGCAGCGCGTCGTCCTGAATGTCCTGCAGATCAAGGCCGCAGAGCTCGGAGATCCGCAGCCCGCAGTTCAGAAAGATCGTCAGAATGCAGTAGTCGCGCTCGCGGTTCTGTCCGTCGACCGACTGCAAAAGCTGCATACTTTCGTCAAGCGTCAGGTATTTGGGCAGCGACTTTTTGATCTTGGGGGAGTCGAGGTCCTTGCAGGGATTTGTGTCCAAAAGATGCGCTTTATTGGTCAAATAATTGTAAAAAGAGCGAATCGTTGCAATTTTTCGTGCTCTGGACGCGGCATTCAGGCCGTAGTCGGACACATCGCTGTTCTGATGCTGCACGCGGTCGCGGCTCAGATAGGTCATGTAGGCGTAGATATCGGTTAATGTTACTTTTTTCACAAAGTCGAGATCGACATCCATGATGGAAATTTCACTCAAAGGGAGGCCGCGCAGCGACGGATCGCGCGACTGCTTCAAATAGCGGAAAAAGTTGCGCAGGTCAAGAAAATATTCGTCGACGGTTTTCTGCGAGTGCGCTTTAATGGTCTCGTGATAGGATAGAAAATCGCGCAGGATCGGCGGCGATTCCAAGCGGTAGTCGTTCATAATAGCAGCGCCGAACAGATCAAATATTTTATGGAACGCATTGCTTGATTTTGCTCAGATCGCTTTTTACAAATTGCCGTCGCTGTTGTTGGCAGCGGACCCGGCATGATCGGCACAGCAATGATACGCGCCATGAGGCCCATACAAGCCGGCGATGAATGAGATCAATAATCAAAAGAGAAGTGGATTTTGAGGTCCGTACAAAATTGAACAAAATAAAAATTTTGTTCAATTCAGGGGAGAGGCAAATGCGAAAAAACCAGAAATGAGCATTGTCATCCGCCGCTCGGCCATGTGATCTCATTGATCCGGATTCAATAAAGCAAGCGTTCCGATGTCTGTTCGGCAAAACCTCCTTTGTCAAGATATTGCAGATCTCTTGTGACCGGCAGCGATTTTCGCTGCCAGCCCATTATCGTAATGATATAACTACATACTATATGCAGGCGCACTTACGCCTGTACGATGGCGCGCATTGCTTCGGCGATATTGCGCGCTTCGATCAGCGCAAGTCCCTGCGGCGCGCGGATCTGATCCTTGCGCTGCTTCGGGATGATGCACGTTTCAAAGCCCAGACGGTGCACCTCGCTGAGCCGCTCGCTCAAATGGTTCACGCTGCGAAGCTCGCCCGTGAGGCCGACCTCGCCGATGGCGGCAACGTGACTCCCGATGGGCTTATCAAGATAGCTCGACGCGAGCGCCAGCACGGCGGCAAGGTCTGCCGCCGGCTCGTCCACGCTCAGTCCGCCGATGACGTTCAGAAACGCGTCGCAGCCGGACACCTTGAGCGCGCCGCGCTTTTCAAGCACCGCCATCAGCATGGCGGCACGGTTGTAGTCAAAGCCGTTGCTCGTCCGCCGCGAAACGGACTGCGCCGCGGGCGCGAGCAGCGCCTGCACCTCAGCCAGCACCGGGCGCTGGCCTTCCATCACGCAGGTCACGCACGTGCCGGGCGCATCGTCGGGCCGTCCCGACAGCAGCATTTCCGAGGGATTCGGCACCTCGACCAGGCCCTCGCTGCGCATCTCAAACACGCCGATCTCATTCGTCGCACCGAAGCGGTTTTTCGCCGCGCGCAGAATGCGGTAGCTCATGTGCGCCTCGCCCTCGAAATACAGCACGCAGTCGACCATGTGCTCCAAGACCTTCGGTCCTGCGATAGAGCCCTCCTTATTGACGTGCCCGATGACGAAGACGGTGATGCCCTCCCCTTTGGCAAGCTGCATCAGCTCCAGCGTGCAGGCGCGCACCTGCGCTACGCTGCCCGCGGGCGATTCCAGCAAATCCTGATAGAGCGTCTGGATGGAGTCAACGATCAGCACGTCAGGCTTTTCCTCCTCGACAGACTGCAAAACATCGCCAAGGCACGTCTCAGACAGCACATAAATCCTGTCCGACGCTACGCCGAGGCGGTCGGCGCGCAGCTTGAGCTGACGCGGCGATTCTTCGCCGGAAACATACAGAATTTTGGCGTTTTCGCTCAGCTTTCCGCAAATTTGGAGCATCAGCGTCGATTTGCCGATGCCCGGCGCGCCGCCGACAAGCACGAGCGAGCCCTGCACGGCACCCCCGCCAAGCACGCGGTCGAGCTCGCCCATGCCGGTGGGAAAGCGAATTTCCTGCGCCGTGTCGAGCTCACCGATGGGACGTGCTTTAGAGCGCAGCGCGCGGCTGCGGCCGCTTGCTTTAGCTGCCTTTGCACCGTCGGTGACGGCCTGCTCCACGAGTGTGTTCCACGCGCCGCAACTCGGGCAGCGCCCGGCCCATTTGGGCGTCTCATTGCCGCATTCGGTGCAGAAAAACACGCTTTTTGTTTTAGCCATATTGGTAAACCTCTTTTGCTTTACTGATTCGACTGCAAGAGACCGGATGCGATCACAACGGCCAGCCTTTGCTGATAATCGCCGCTTTTCAAAAGCGCGGTCTCGCTCTCATTGCTCAAAAAACCGCACTCGATCAAAATTGCGGGCGCGGTGACGTTTTTCATCAGAAAGATCGATGCGTCGATGGCCTTTTCTGTTTTTTCGTTGCCTGCATTGACAGTCTGATTCAACGCGAGCTGCACCGCATTCGCGACCCCAGCACTCCCCTCTTTTTTGCCGTAAAACACCTGCGCGCCATGTGTACGTTTAGACGACGGAAGGCTGTTTTGATGGATGCTGACAAGGAGCGCACCTTGCGTGTCGTTGACCAGCGCCGCGCGGTTTTCGAGGTCGGAACGCTTCTTTTCCCGCAGCGTCGATGCGCTGTTATCATGAATGGAAATATCGCTTGCTCGCGTCATGCGCGTCTCCTCGCCGAGCAGCAGCAAAAGCGCGTCGAGCCGCTGTGCGATGGCAAGGTTTACGTCGCTTTCCTTACTGCCGTCGGCGGCGACAGCGCCGCCGTCCTCCCCGCCGTGCCCTGCGTCGATGATCCATACGGTCTTCCCCGCAGATGGCGGTGCACCTGTTTCAACTGCCTTTGGCGGCAGGAACAGACTGATAATTGCCGCCGTCAGAACAAGCAGCAGCGCAGACATGGCGCAGAATGCCTTTTTCCCGAGAACAAGAAACAAATCTCTTCACCCCGGAACAGCCTATGCCCCGCGGCGCGGCCTTATGTGCCTTTCATTATACAGGACATTGAACAAAAAGGAAAGCCCTGCTTCCCTTTTTTCTCCCGCTGCATACGATGGAATGAGCGTTGGCTCAAAGTCTCTTAATGAGGAGGAATTCTCTTTGCCTACCAACAAAGTCACGCCCGGCGCAGGCACGCTGCCAAATGGCTGCTGCGCGCCGCTGGCTTTTCCTTATGTACCCGTTCAGAGCAATGACCCCGAGCGCTATTCCCAGCAGGATGCGCTGCGTGCGGGGACCCTTTTTCCGGGCTTAAATCTTCCCTTCCACGCACAGCTCGAGACAAAATTTCCCGCCGTCAACACAGCGCTCTCCGAGCTGATGGCGCTGGACTTTGCCATCGACGAACTGGGGCTCTATCTCACCACGCATCCAGAGGACACCGAGGCGCTGAACCTCTACTGGTCGTATATCAAGCTCGGCCGCGAGGGGCGCGAGGCTTATGAAAAGCAGTATGGTCCCCTGCTGCAGACCGACCTGACGCCCGGAAGCTTCAAATGGCTCGATGATCCATGGCCGTGGGATATGGAGGAGGCTCAGTAATGTTTGTTTATGAAAAAAAGCTACAGTATCCGGTCAAGATCAAAAATCCGAATCCCAAGCTCGCCATGGCCATCATTTCGCAATACGGCGGCCGATATCCCATTTATCCATAAAGAAAGTGCCTTGTTACGAGGCGCTTTCTTTATGCCAAATTTGACAAACTGCAAAAATTCCTATATGGTGATGAAAGACCCGGCGCATTTTACTATGGAGGCTGCTATCATGTTCGAAAAACTGAAAAACTTTCTTGTGAATTCTCTCGGCTTCTTCGGGTATGGCGTTTTTTATATGCTCCTATGTGCAATTGTCTACGCCCCTATTTTCGTACTTGATCTTCCGTGGTATGCGACGTTTATTGCTACGTTTCTATTCTGTCTGTTCCCATCAATAGGCGTCATTGCCTTGCCTGTTCTCACAATCGTCGCGTTTCCGCGCGCCATTTCTCGCGGCCTTTGCGCGTCGTCGATTCTCTTTTATGTTTCCGTTGCCGTCTACATTATCCCTGCACTTGTCAGCCTTGCGTCCCTCTTCTTTCAATGGATATCCTCTGCCGTTGCTCGGATATCCGGTAAGGTGTCGGTTGAACAGCCTGAAACGTGGTACACTTGCCCGCGCTGCGGTTCTCTTGTCCACAGCGGCGTGACCTGCGACTGCGGCTTTGCCCCCGTCGGGAAGAAGTTCGGCTCTCCGAAGGTGACCGTCGCTGTGATGACTGTGAGCTTGCTTCTCCTCTGCGCCTGCGGCGTGCTTCTTTTGGAATCTCAGTCTAAAATTGACGAGTTGTCTGCACAGATAGATGCCATGGGCGCGCGTGCGGAGCAGCAAGAAAAGCAAATATTTGCTTTGCGCGACCAGAACCGCGAGCTTTGCAATGATGCCATGTCGTCGTATTCTTACTATTCGTCTCACGGTTTTTGTGATGGATATTCCGCAGCAATGAGCGATCTCCATGCCGGCATAATGAGTGGTAGCGCCTGCATGGACGATAACTATGTATTTGCAGAGCCGTTTGATGGTGGAGACTCTTTGCACGTTGCCATGTTTGAAAATTGGGAGGGTTATCTTGATGCGGTTGCGCATGACCTTAATTGAACCGCCGAAAAGCAAAAGGGCGAGGCCTCACGGCCCCGCCCTTTACTGTTCCGTTGTCTTGAAGTAATATTTTACATATTCCCGTTCGAGCAATTTGAAGTCGCAGCACACCCTTGTGAGAAACGGATTGCGCCCGCCTGTTGCGCCGTCGTATGTCTTTCTCGCGTGCCGGTATACGTCCTCTTTGTGGTCGTTGCAGAATTCCAGTTGATTCCGCAGCAGGTTCTTGTAGCGCTCGTCTGGCTCTTTTTCGATATCGAACGGGACGAGGAAAAAGTCTTTCGCCGGAACCATATTGTTGAATCCGAGAATACCATATTTCCCGCCGTCAATGCGCATAATATGTACATTGCTTTTCAGCTTTTCGTGGTTCGGCTTCGGCGATTCCATCGGGACGAAGTATTTGTGCCCGTTGATTTCCAGAACAACGCCGATGTAGGGGCGGCGTTCCCTTTTATTAAACTGCACGCGGTGGTCCTTTTCGTGCAGAAATTCGATAAATCCGTCTCTGATTCTATATATTCTCAGCTTTTCCATGGCAATCTCTTTCTGTAAAAAAGCGGGGCAACTTGCGTTGACCCGCTTTTTAGCTCCTCACTTAAGGCAGAGGCTCTCCTCTTTTTTGGCTCCCCACTCAAGGTAGGGGTTCTCCTCTTTTTTAGCTCCTCACTTAAGGCAGAGGTTTTCCTCTTTGGGGGCGGCAAGAACTGGCGACCGGGTATTGTTCTTGTCAGCAGAGCGTCGCCCATGGGTCCCACTCTGTACTGTTATTATATGCGATTGTTTCAAAAAGTCAACATTTTGCGAACATTTCTTTTGCCAGTTGTTGCCAGTTACGGCCAGTTGTAGCCGTTTTCGGACAAAAGGGCGAGGCCTCACGGCCCCGCCCTTCATCATTTTCAGTTCCACGGCAGGCTGTTCAGATCCTTCTCGCTGTACCCTCTGCTGAGATAGAGCAAGTTTTTCTGCTTCCGGCTCAGCGGCAGCTTGTTGATCGCCTCGACGACCTTTTCTTTCTTGCTTCCGCTGACGGGATTGCCGTTCTCGTCCTTGTCGGCTTCCAGATCGGCCGTCGCGTCGTTGAAGTCTCTGATGGTCTCGTATGCTTTCTTGCGGCTCATGCCGCTGTCGACGAGTTCCTGATAGAGCGCTGTCTGTGATGCGCTCAGCGCCTTTCCGCCTTCTGCCCAATATACACGTGATTCGTTCAGCGCGTTCTTACCGAAGAGCACCGCGCGCAGAGCTTCAAACGGATCTTCCAGCGGTGAATTCACCGGATATTGCAGTTGCTTCTTGTCACCGCTCCCCTTGTAGGACCCGCCGCGTGCAACGGCTTCAATGCCCTGCGCGGTTTTCTCGGCCTGTCGGCCGCCCGGAAGCGTGTCGCCCGCGAGTCCCACGAGCTGCTTCGCGACCTCTGCCCAAAATTCGCCCGCACTATCTGCGTTCTTGAGTGCGTCTTTCGTCTTCCCCGCTGCGCCAACGATGTCGGGCATCGGCAACGTCTGGTCGCCCCATCCCATCAGGCCCGCCACGTTGCGCACATACGGTACATCGTTGCTGATGTTGTATAGCGTATCTTCCGCCGCCGACCAGCCGTCAAACTCGTCGTTCATGTCATTCGGATCGGTGTCGAAAAGGCGCTCGCCAAAGATGTTTTCGGTTACGTCATCGGCGATCATCTTGAGCATGTCGCTTGATGTCAGTCCATTGCCGGACGCGACGGCGTTCAACCCCATGCCGAGGACATCGAACGGCGCAGGCGTTCCGCCGTAGGCGTCCTCGTCCAGTCGGTTGAGCAGGAAAGCGAGCAGCATATAGGCAATGGCGTCGCTTGCGAGTTTTTTAATGGCCTTATCCTTGCCGATTTTCGCGGCCATTTCCTTGAAGCCGGGGCCGAGCCGGTCCTGAGTGACGTGCTCGAGGGTATTCGCTGCCTCGACCTGGAACATATTCAGCATTTGTGCGATAAGGTTTTTCGACTGGAACGTCAGCGGCACTGAGCCTTTTGAGCGTGTACCCATGATATCGCGCGCCCAGCGGTCCGCCGCTTTCATCGCCTCCTTCGGGCTCTTTCCGGCGTCTAACTCCATACGGTACTTGCCGCGCACAGCGATCGTGCTGACGAGGGTATCGACCTTTTCCAGCGGACTAAATAGTTTTTCCAGCGCTTTTTCGCCCTTGGTGCTCTGGATGTAGTCAATGCCGCTCTTTTCCGTCAGGAAGTCGCTCTCGCCGCGGAATGCGCTCATGCCGGTCGTCTTTCCGTTCAGGATATCGCCCACGGCGCGCCATGTGTACTTCTGTCCGAGCTCGGTTGCGATCATCGGCAGCTGTGCCGTCTGGTTCAGTGCCGACGAGAGGTTTCCTGCCACGTTCGCGCGGGCGAACATGCGGTTGAGCTTCTTCGCGCCGTTCAGCGCTTCGCGCCCGACTTCGCGCTCCATTGCGCGGTCCTCGAAGAGTTGCTTGCCCGCGAGCTTGTTCGCGTAGTCATCCATCCACGAAACAAGGTCGCTGAATTCGGTCGCGTCCTCGATGCTGCGGTACTTCTCGTCCGTATACTGTTCCATCAGGTTTGTCAGGTCCTCATAGCTCAGGAAGGTATCACCCGTGATCTTCTTTTTATCGCGCAAGTATTCTTCCTTCACATCCGCCGGAGCGTAACGCATGGCCTCCATTTGGTCGATGTCCGCCTTCATCTCTTCCGGTGCGAATGTCGACCTCAGGTAGTTTGCCATCTGACGCACGCGCATGATGTCGTCCGTGTGATACAGCACGTCGCTCGCATAGTCCACGTATGTCTCGAAGCCCTTGACGATATCGTAGTCCGTCTCATCGCCTCTGCGGTGCTGGAAGAACGGATTGTACCGCTTGTTCGGCTTGAAGGATTTCGTCAGACCTGCGATGCTCGTCGGCAGTTTGCCCACGCCGGAGCCGAGGTCGACGCCGATTGCCTTGAGTGCGCTCTCGAGCTTTCCGTTTGCCTCGCTCGTCTGGAAGTGCGGCGCGTAGCCTTTGATAAAGCCGATGGGCTCGTATCCGTGCGCTACAAGGAAGTCGTTGATCGCGGCATAGAGTTTGTCATAGATCTCTGTGTATTTCTCGATCGCGTTCTCGACCTTCGTGCGGTCGACGTTCTTTGCCGCCGCGTAGTCATCCTGCGTTTGCAGCCAGTCGGCATACTGCCGCGCCAGATTGCGCGAACCTTTGTCGAGGCTGAATTCCCGCGCGGCATCTTTCATCTCTGCGCCATTTTTCAGGTTTTCCGCCGCCGCTCTGATGCTTTCCGCCGCGCCGGACTTTTCAACCAGCTCCTCGACGGTTCGTCCCTCTTTCAATCTCTGCGCAAAGGCGCTCTCGTCCTTGTTCAGTGCGCTTTTCTTGCCGTCCGCGCCTTCAAAGGTTCGAACCTCGTCAAACATGCGGTTGATGAAGCGCTTGCGCTCCTGCTCGTTCTCGTAGACCGGCTCGAAAACAGCCTCGTTGATCTGCTGGCCCTGCTTCCAGCCAAAGAGAGCACGCATAATGCGCTGCGGCGTGCGATGGTAAAGCACAAGGCCTTTACTCGGGTCGAAGAGCTTTCTCAGGCCCTTTCGGTTGATCTCCGGCGCTTCTGTTCCGATGAGCTCGCGCGCCTGCTCGCGCAGTGCGTCATTGATCTCGATGCGCTGCTGCTGCAAAAGCCCCGTCTTCGTCGCCTTTTGTGCCGTGTAATAGTCCACGAGCTCGAGCACGCGCGACTTTTTCGCGCTGCGAGGGATATCTGCCATCGAGCGCTCGCCGTTTGCAATGTCTCGCGCGATGGTCTTTTCCTGCCGCGTCGCGCCCAAGCGCTGCTCGGCGCGCTTCGTTGCGTTCTGAATGCTTTTTGCCGCCTTGTCGTTGGCAATGAGTTGTTCTGCGTTGTGGTAGATGCCTGCGCTGTTCGCGATTTTCACGCCCAACTCGTCGAGTGCTTTTGTGCCCTTGAATTCGTCCCGGCTCTTGACGCGCAGCCGCTCGGCCCGATTCGCCGCGCGCTGCTTGTCCAGCGCATCGAGATAGGCATCGTAGCTGTCGAAGCCGGATGGCTTGATGTTGTTCGTTGCCGCCGTCCGTGCGCGCTCGAGCTTCGTTTTCCACTCCGCAGGAATCGACAAATACTCTCCGCGCTTACCGTCTCGCTCCGTCTTTTCATAGGATTGCTCCTGCTGTTCGCTCAGCTCGCCGTCTTCATTCTCCGCCGAGAAACGCACGTTCTTGATGCTGTTGATCTTATCAAGGCGGTCTGCGTCGTCTCCCGCGCGGTACTCCACGACGTTCATGCCCGCATCGCGCATCTCGCTCAAGAGGTCGCCCGGCGCATCATCCGGCGCGACAACAGCAAGCGCTTCATCGAAGCCGACGACGCGCTGCGGCTTGGCCTCGAAGTAGCCGGCCGGGATCTTCGCGGCAATGTCGAATAGCCGCATGATCGACCTCGCATTCCCGTCTTTGATGGCATAGCCGTCCTTTGCAAACGACCGCTTGATCGCCGCCGGAGAATGCTCACCCTTTGCAGCTTCCGCAAGCACATCTTCCAGGATGTGCCGCTCCTCGTACTCGCTGTCGCTGTGTGCCTTTGTGCTTCGCAGCAGATCGTCCACGACGCGGTCAATCTCGATGTCGAGGTCGCGCAGCCGCTTTTCATGTACGTCGTCGCTCTCTGCGCGCAGTCTCTCTTCGTCCGCGTGGATCGCATCGACGCTGTCATACTGCGGTGCCGACGTTGCGGCGAGTGTCCCGCCGGTCAGACCCCACATGCCCTCGCCGCGGTCACTCGCATTGTTCATCGCGCGCACAATATTTTCCGCCGTATAGTCCCAGTGCGTCTCCTTGAACGTCTTTCTGCCGTTTTCCGTGTACGGGTCTTTTCCGTTGTAGATACCCGGCTTCCCGAGCATCCCGTCCAGCCGCGGTCTCACCCACTGCTGCACGGTCTTTTCTACGTCACCCCAGCTTCCGCTTGGCGCGATCATGCTGTGCATTTTCTCCGACGTGGCCTCTTTGTCGACCTCGTCGCCGCTCGTACCGTTCTGCTCGATATACGCCTCGGCGTTTCGGATAAATTTTTCAATGCGCCAGTCTTCCAGCCTGCTTTTCTGCACGGCGATGAGCTTGTCCCGGTTCTCCGCTCTCCGCTCAAGCAGCCGCGCGTTCCGCTTCGCCCAGTCGTCCACGATGACCTCGCGCGCAGCATTCAGTGCGCTTTCGTCAAGGCTGCCGCCCGTCTCCATCTCCGCGTAAAGTTGTGCCACTTCCTGCATACCAACGCGGTCGACGTACTGGCGCAGCACGTCGTTGCCCAGGCTGTCGAACTTCTTTTCCTTGTAGATAGGCTCGAGCGATTTGCCCTTGCTCTGTAAGTATGCCGCCTGCACGGCCGGATATTTCGCAAGGCGCTCGGCGATGTCGTCAAGGCTCAATTCAGTCTCTTCGTTCACGCCCGCCGCGCCGATGACGCTGCTGTTTCGGAACGCGCCGCCCGCAAACTCGCTCGACAGCCTGTCGATCTCGCGCTCGAGTGCTCTCGCCTTGCTCTGGTCGACCTCGTACTCCACGCGCGCGTTGCTGCGCGTCGGCGTCCAGGCGTCCCCTCCGTAGACCTTGTTCTTGCTGCTTCTCTGCGGGTCGATGGTCTCGCGCGGGAAGACGGCGGAATACTCGCCATAGTTGGTGTGCCCGTCTTTCGCCTTGACAATGGCAATAGAGGGCGCGGGCCACGCGCCGATGTCCAGCGTGCGGCGCAGCTTCTCCTCGGTCATGTTGTGCATGGCGACGAGCGTCTTCGTCTCCTCGACCGGCTCATCCAGCGAAAACCGCGTCTTCGGCTTGACGTTCCCGCCGTTTTCAGATACACTTTCCGCAGAAGAGGCGGCACCGCCGGTATCGACGTCCTTTGCGGACGATTCTCCGGCCTTGAACGGTTCCGTCTCTTCGCCCATGATCTGCCTGCGGATTTCGTCGCCCAGCGTCGGCGACTTGACATTTTCGCTTTCATCTGCTATTCTCTTTTCGGAGAAATTGCGTGATGTTGAGCGAGCCCCTCCGGTAACGGCTGAGGGCACGACGCCGCCGGTAATTTCTCCGGCTTTTGCATCGGATCGAGCGTCACCCGCCGTCGGCGTCTTGACATCGCCCTGGCTCTGTGATAGAATCGCGCTCGTAAGGTCAGCAGCGTATGCCACCGGCTCGGTAATTTTAATACCGACATTGCGGAGTAACGCTGTGGCCTTATTTTTGTTTCCGGCAATGATTTTGCTGTCCTTCGCGCGCAGGCCTATCCAGTCCGCAAAGCTCTCTCTGCCATACATGGTTTTAATTTCATACGCGCTTCTGCCGTCCACGCTTCCGTTCGGGTTGACCCCGATCAAGAGCGGGGCGGCTTTTTCGCGCGCTGTATTGACTGTGTGCCCGGGAATGACCGAAATACGGTCGCCCTCGACAATAATCATTGCAGGATCTTTCAGCATATCCGGCAGGTCGCGAATGATATCTTCTCCAATCCCGTGGGCGGAATAGTTCTTGTTCGCACCCTCTTTTCTGGTGATCTTCTGCAAATTGCGCTTGAGCATGAAGAATGGCTTGCCGCCGAGCCCGAGCGCATCCGGTGAGCCATCGGCGCCTGTTACATAAATATCGTCGCTTCTGCCAACGGTTTTCAAATCGCCCTCGTAGAATGCGTCAATCTGCTCTTGATACGGGATATCCTGTGTGCGTTGGACGCTGTATTTCTCCGGCGGCCCTCTCCTACGTTCCGTCGCCGCCGCGGTCTCGCGGCCCTGTTCCGCCGCGCCCGGCGTGCGTTCGCCATGTAAGGCGCTTTCGCTTTCCTGTCCGCTCTGCGACAGCGCGTTTTCAGCCTCGCGGTTGAAGCGGCTCGCCTTTTCGTCATACTGGTCGATCTCGGCATAGGCATCGCCCATGATCTCTTCCCACACATAGAGCTCGATATCGCTCTCGCTCATTCCCGCGTAGTCGCCCGTCAGCGCTGCATAGCGGTCAAAGTAGGCATCGTACACCTTGCCCCACTCTTCGCTGCTGTACCGGCTCTGAACGTCGCGCATAAATGTCCTGACGTTCTCGCGCCTCGCCACTTCGGCCAGATAATGCGCTGTTTCATGCTCGATCGTCTCGCTCACGCTGCGCTGCACTGAACCGGCATTGACGAAAATTTCGCCCGTGTCGGCGTTGAACGCGCCGAAAATTCTGCCGGTTTTCCCGTCCTTTTCAACCTTGATGACGCCCAGCAGCGCTGTCACCTTTTTCACGCCCTTGGACTTTGCCCAGTCCGCCGCGCCGATAAGCTCCTGGTCCCAGTCGGCCTCGTCAAAGATGGTGACGGTGTTATCGCCGCTTGCGCCGTTCGGCACGTTGGCCTCCCGCGGGCTGATGAATTGTGAGATACCGGATGCCGCAAGCCGCTGTTGTACCGTTAGCGCGTTTCCGTCTTCTCCGCCGACGTTCCGTACTTCTCGAGGAATGCGCTCAGATTCTCTTCCGTTACCCCGGCGCTCTCCCCGTTCGGCAGCTCCATCAGATAGTGCACGCGCTGCGTTGGCCTCGCCTGGTGTGCTTCTTTCTCCAGCGTCGGCAAGCTCAGCCCCCGCGGCGTCGTTCCGTGTTTCTTGTCCTGCATTGTCGATTCCTCCGTTCCGTCCCTCCGGCATGTCGTAGATCGGGAGCTCTTCGTGTGCCCGCTCGCTCATGTCCGCGCCGGGGATGGCTTTCTTTGCTGCAATGTATTCTTCGTTCGGTGCAATGTGCTGCCCGTGGATATCAGTATATCCGTTTGTCAGCATGTCGTCCAGCAGCAGCTCCACGCGCTTCGCCGCGGCAAAGTTTTCCTGCCCGTGATTGTGAATGATGGCCTCGATCGAGCGGTCGATGTCGTCGTAGCGCACGCCCTCGTCATCCAGCAGCCGCGTGATGCGCTCGCTCGCGCCGCGCTTGGTGCGTATGTATTCGTCGTCGCCCGCCTCGCGGCTCGTCCGGCGGATGAGCTCGCCACCCTTCTGGGCGAAGCTCATCTCCTCGGCGAGATCCGCCGCCGCGTCCGCGAAATACTGGTGCAGTTCCGGGTGGTCAAACTGGAAGGCGTTCACACTCCGCTCGCCCACGCTCGCGCTGTCGCGCCGGTCGATGTGCTGATCCTCATTCACGCGATAGATATTCTCTTTCGCGTCCACGGCCAGCGTGCCGTCTTTCAGTCCGTCTTCAACCTTCTGCGCGTTCTGCTCGTTGCTGTACTCAAGAAGGTTGACGCGCTTGCCCTCGTCTAAGGCGTCCGCTTTGCCCTCTGCCGCGCCCTGTGCGGCGTTCGGCTGTGTGGGCGTCAAATTGCCCTCGCCCATGCCCTTCGCGCTCTCAGGCGTCACCGCAGGCTGTGCGGGCATGGTGTTCTGCTGCTGCACCGGCTGCTGTGCTGTCGGTGCGGTCTCTTCCTGCGTCATCGCTTCCGCCGACGGTGTGGCCTCCTTCGTCTCCGCCGCGGCGCGCTCAGTCTCGATTTGCGCGCTTCTTCGCTGAATACCCTCTACGCCGCTGCCCAGCAGTCCCAGCGTGCCGCCGACAAGAAAGTCGTTCAGGATCTCCGCCGCATCAAGCCCGCTGTAATTCTGTCCGGCGCTCTTACCGTTGTAAATCGTCTGCATGGCAGGCTGTACGATGTCTTCGATGACCTCCTCGCCGCCCTCAGACAGGAACGACAGGGCGAGCCGTCCCGCCGCATTCCCGTTCATCTTGGCGATTGCACCGTCGATGGCCTTGTCGAGGAAGCCGCCGCCGAACGCTTTCTTGAACGGCGCTGCGACGTTGCTGATCTTTTCCGTCGCGATGCTCACCGTGCCGCTCGCCGTGCCGTACAGCAGCGCCCGGTTCTGCGCGTCCAGCTGTTCCGCCGCGCTCATGCCTGGCTTGTCCGCCGCCTCCGCCGCCTCCTGCGAGTTTCCGCCGAATACGCGCAGGAACATCGGGCCGAGCGCGCTGCCGCCGCCGAGCGTCGCGTCGGCGACCATCTGCGCGCCTGCCACGCCGACGTTATTGAGGTACTTGCCGACCGGCGTGAGCCCTTCGTTCGCCTTTTCCATGTTGTCGGATGCGGTCTTGCGCAACTTCTGATAGGTGCCTTGCAGCGTCTCCTGCGCACCCTTCGTCGCGTCCCGATAGTTTTTCACCCGCTCGCCCGCGGCCTTGCTGTTGATCTCGATGAGGCGCTTGTTGCGGTCGATAAGTGTCTGCCAGTGCTGGCGCTCCTCCTCGGTCTTCGCCGCCTTGAGCTTTTCGGTATAGGCGGCGATGTTCTTTTTTGAGGCTTCGATCTCTCCGCGTTCCTGGCTCACTGCGTAGTTCAGGCCGCTCGGCGCACGCAGCAGCGTGTCCGCCGCGCCGACCATGTCCGCCGCATAGCCCGCCGCCGCGCTCTTGATGATGGGGGTAATGCTCTTTTTCGTCTTGTCGCCGGTGATCCCGCGCACTTCCTGCGCGTGCGAGCGGCCAGAGCTCCTGCGCCCCCGCTCCCGGTTCTTCCGATCCGCCGCCGCGCGTTTCATCATCGCCTCGTCCAGCGCTTTTTGGTATGGCGTTCGTGTGTCCGGCGTCTGCGTTGGGCTTGCCGGAACGGTGCGCCGTGTTTCCGCGCTCGGAATCTTCGTGATCTTGATGCGCCCGGTGTCTTCGGTGTTCTCGCCTCTCGGCTTTTCTTCAAAATAGTCTTTTGCCGAGGGCGCGCTTTTCTGCGCGCCCTCGGGCTTGATCTGCGTGATTTTAATTGCCATGTCGTCACCTCATCAGAACGTGATGTTGAATCCGTTGGCTTTCAGCTTTCTGGAAATCTCGGCCTTTTCCGCGTCCGTCAGCGCCGCGCGATCCAGCGCTTCCGCAAATGCCTCCGGCGAATTGAAGCGGTACCCGTTCCACGTGAAAATGCCCTCGTCCGGATCGTAGCCGAACTTCGTGCGTCCGCTGCCGCCGCCGGTATAGCCGTACTCCGACGCGAGATAGGCGTCGTTGAATCCTCCCGCGTGCAGCGTGTCGAGTACCTCCTGCGTGAACTGTCCGGCCTTTGCCATCTTCTGCGCGGTCGTCAGGCTCATTTTGCTCTTGGGCTTTCCTCCTCCGCCCGTTCCGCCGCCGGATCTCCCGCCGCCGCTCGCCTTCGCTGCCGCCTGCTGCTTGTAGTAGTTCTCGAGCACCTTGACGTACTCGCTCTCGTACCCGCTCTTGCCGATGAGCCCCGCGCTCGGCGACGCGCCCGCTTGCAGCATCGCGTCGATCTGCGACCGGCTGAGCTCCTGCTCCTGCTGCTGCTTTTCCCTGATCTCGTCCAGCACGCCGAGATAGCGGTTGTACTCCGTGTTGTCCTGCCCCTGCAAATTGCCGAGGTAGTCCTGCAACCGGCCGTACTCGCCGAGATAGTTGTTGTAGTCGAAGTTTCTGTCGGTGTTGAACTGCCCCAGCTGGTCGAGATACTTCGCGTAGTCCAGCTGCTCCTGCTGGTTCACCGCGTTCAGGTCGCTCAGCTTCATCTGGTAGTCCTTGAGATACCGCTCGTATGCCTGCTGGTAGAGCGTCGGGATCGCGTCGGAGAGCTTCGTCGCGTAATAGTTGCCCGCCTGCGTCGCCGCGTTCACGGCGTAAGAGCTCGGCCTCCCGCCGCTCGCGGCGCTCGCCTGCGCCAGCGCGTTCGCTGTCGCGCGCTCCCCCTCGCGCAGATACGTCTTTTTGTAGCTGCCGTACTGCGGATCCGTCTCCTTGCTCCACGAGAACGGATCGCGATTGAGCGCCGCGTCCAAAAGCTCCTGCTGCTTCTGCTGGTAGCGGTTTTCGTAGCTCGGCGCGCTGCCGTATGTAAACGACTTGAACGAGCCGATCTTGTCGAGCGTCTCGTCGATCTTCGGCGCGTACTTGCCGTCGCTCACGTACTGGCTGCCATCCGCGCCGGCAGTGTAGTTGCCGTAGCTGCTGCGCAGCTGGTTCGCCTTGGCGTTGATGAGCGCGCGCTGCTCCGCCGTCGTCGCGCCCGCGTACTGCTTCTTGAGGTCGAGCACGCTCATGCCGAACTCAGGGTACTTTTTCGCAAGGTCGAGATCGTACTGCGAAAAATTCACATTGCTGCCGCTCGCCGCCTTTTGAAAGTCATCGTATGTATACGCCATTTTCTTCTCCTCTCTGCTTGAATTTTTACTGTGGTCCGCGCGTGCTCTTGAGCTCGCTGCCCGCGTAATACTCGCGGTTCATCGAATAGACGCGGCACTCGCCCTTGCCCTCGATGCGGATGCGGTAATGGTCTGCGCGCCGCGGCACGATGGGCAGGTAATAGCTGCGCTTTCGCTCCGGTTTCAGCGTTTGCCCGGCCTGCACCCACTTCCCGTCGGAATCAAACTGCATCAGCACCTTTGCTTCGGCCCCCGCCGCGACCTCGATGCGCACCCACAGCTTGGCGATGCTCTTCTTCACGCCGTCGTAGCTCGTACTTTGGCTCGAGCCCTTTTCCGTGAAGTCGCCCGTCTCGGCGAACCACGTGAAGTCTTCCTCGTCCGTGCAGCCCTCCGGCGCGTCGAGAATGTTGCCCGTCAGCGTGATCTCGCCCTCCGCCGTCAGGAAATAGGTATTCCCTTGATAGCGGCAGAAGTGCGTCGCGTGCGTCGCGTCCTCGATGTGCCACATGCCCTTGCGCGTGTCGTAGACGTAGAGCTTCCAGTCCCCCGCCTCGTCCTGCGCGCTCAGATAATACTTGAGGCCATCGCTCCCCGCGCGCCCGTTCTTGAGCCGCGTCTGCCCGAAGGCGTCGTGCAGGCTCTGCGGGATGCCGCCCGAGTAGATCATCACGCCGGAATTGGAGAGGTACAGCAGCCGCTCGCCCGCGATGGCGAGGCTCCCGCCGCAGCCCTTGGCAACGCCCAGCGTGGCCGAGCCCATCACCTCAAAGTTGGACGGAATGCTGCCGTACACCTTGTAGATGTGGTCCTCCTTGAAGAACACCGGATAGCCGAGGAAACTCACGCACCCCGTGAAGTCGCCCGCGCTGCCCGTGTCCACAGCGTAGCTGTCGGTCTCAAGCCCCTCGAATACATTCCAGTTGAAGGGGTCGCCGAGCTTCGATGCGTAGATCGTTCGGCCGTCGCAGCCCCACAGCCGGTTTTCGTTCTCGCATAGATAGTTTAGATCCGGCACCGTGCGCCGAACCGTCAAGTTTCCCGTCTCCGTGTACTCTGTCGTGCCGTTGTCACCGTCCAGCTTGAAAACGTTTTCATAGAAATACATTTTGTCGCCGTCGATCTCGCGGATCACCGGCGTTTTGTTGTTCTCCGTGTGCTTCGTGCAGCCCGCAATCGTCACCGCGTCGCCGGGCTTGAAGTAGTCCGCCCATCTGACATTCGCGCAGCGGATCGTGTTCGCCTCTGCCGCCTCTTCAAAGAGCTTTCCGTTCGTAAACGTCAGGCTCCCGCCGCTCCATGCGCTCTCTAAGCTTCCGAACGCGCCGGAAACGGTGTTGTAGTACTTCTTGTCCGGCAGAATGATGATGTAGGCGCCGAGTGCCGCGAAGCGCTTCTCGCCCGCCGTCACGTCGCCCTTTTTCGCGCCGCCGTAGTAGAAGGCCGCACCCTCCACCCACGCCAGCGCATCCCACGCGAAAAGCCCGCCCGGATTTACAAGATTCTTGTAAATTTTGCGCTTTGCGCGCGTCGAAAGCACAGGATAATAGTCACTCGTCAGGTTTTGCATGTCCCACAGCCCGCCGTCTCCTGCGCCCAGATTGTGGTCCAGACCGTAGAATTGCAGCTGCCCGCGCTTGCCGATGCCGTCGGCATACGGGACCTCAGGCAGTCTCATCTTTCACCGCTCCTCTTGCTTCATCCGGCGTATCGCCATTTTCGCCCGCTGGTACTTCTGCCGCATCGCAGATCGTCACGATATTGCGAAGCGACTGGCGCACCGCTGCCACCACATCGACGGCATCGCCGTTGACGTTCAAAATACCGATCAGGCGCATCGCGTGCGCCGCTTCCTGCTTGATCTTTTCATTCATGCTCTTTACCTCCAATTTGGTTGCGAATAGCTCCCGTAATTGTTGGCCGGTCGAACCGATAGCCAATTTGTGTTGTAATACGTCCCAATGTTGACGATCGCGCGGTATCTCTTCCAGTTCGGATAGGCATACGTCCCGACATTGATGACCGCCTTCGCGCTGCTTCCGCCGCCACCGCTGTATGTCGTTGCCGTGCCGGAATCGCTGTAATCTGAGACGACCCATGATCCGTTCCAGTAGTACATGTTGCATATCCATTCGTATGCCGTGCCCGGTGACAGGCCTGTGATCGTGCCGACAAAGGTGCTCGTCCCACCGCCGACCTCGCTCGAATCGAACGAGAACGTCCCGACGCCCGTGATGCGGATGTCGATTGAGCGCTTATACGTGTAATCCGACGCGCCGCCAGTAAACCGTGCGTAGACGCTGAGCTGTGTCCCGTCTCCGTCGACCGGTGACAGCGTACAATAAAAGCTCGCCATGCCTTACTCCTCGATGAAAAACACCGTGCCATACGGCGCGTGGCTCGGCGGCGAAGCGCCAAACATGTAGTTGCCGCTCAGCACCAGATAGCCGCCGCCGAGCGAGACGACAGGGTAGTCGCTGGCATCGTCTTTTCCGATCAATGCAAACGGCCCCAGCTCGGATTTAAGAAAGATATTTCCCGCTGCGTGCATCTTCATGCCACCATAGGTCGCCGTCAGACCGACGCCGACCTGCCCCGTGCCCGTGTAGGCAAGATCCATGCTGCCGACAGGGGTATCTCCGGCCAGCAGGCTCACGCTCCCGCCGCGCAGCGCTCCCGCCGTCAGCGTGCCATCGATGTTGACCGACTTGACGTGCAGGTCGACCGTTCCTGTGCTCGCGATCTGCGCGCCGTCCTTGCTCAGCGTGAAAGTCGTGCCGCTCGAACCGCTCGTCGCCGCCAGCGTGATTTTGTGCAAGTTCTGGTCGATAAGCGTCTGCGCATCGCTGTCGTCGATCTTGCCGCTCACCGTCGCGCGGATGCCGTTCACGTCGGCCTTGATGTTTGTGATCGCGCCGTCGAGGTTCGAAATGCTCGCCTGTAAGCCCTTTGCTGTCGCTTGCAGCTGCGTGATGTTCCCCTCGGCGTCGCCGATGCGCGCCGCCAGCCCCTCGGCCACGAGCGCGACCTGCGTGATGTTCCCCTCCGCGTCCTTGATCTCGCCGTAGATGGGATCGGTGATCTGCTTGACGAACTCGTCCGCCGCCGTCTTGTTCATGTTGGAAAGGTCTAAGTTGTGCAGCGTGTAGCGCAGCTGCTCGACGAGCATGAAGAGGTAGTCCTGCATCGTCTCGACCTTGTCATTCACGCTCTCCTTCTGCGTGAACGACGGAAAATTCGTGTCGATGTATAGCCAGTTGGAAGGCATCCTTCCTCCCCTCCTTTCTCTTCGGGCGGGAGAGCTGCACGCTCTCCCGCCCCGTGCTTTACTTCATCGTCGCGAGCTTGCGCACAAGGTCCTCGCCGTACTGATATTTTTCAAGGTAATCCATCGTGCCGTCCGTCAACCCCGCGCGCTTCTGAAGCTGCGCGCGGTAATCGGGCGCCGTCAGCTTGCCGTGGAATTCCTTTTCCCACTTGCCCGCGTTCTCTCTCCCAGACCAGTAGGCAGGGCACAGCTTGCCCGTCACGTCAAAGTGACGGATCACGTTGCTTGCCGGGATGTTGTACTTCTTCATCAGCTCGCGCGTCAGCGCAAGCGCACGCTCCACGGTGCGCGCGTCCGGCGCGTATGCGCCGTCTCTCTTCGCGTCGCACAGCTCAATGCTGATGCTGTTTGCGTTCAGGCAGCGGCCGTGCAGCGTCCCGCCGCCCGTCTGCGCGCAGCTCGGGTACTTCTTTCCGCCCACCGCCCACGCGATGCACAGGTCGTCCACGCTCTGCACGATCTCCTTCTCGTCCACGAAGTAGTGCGCACTGGTCTTCACGACGTTGCCCGCGTAATACTTGGCGTTGTTCATCGCCGTGTCGCCGTCGTTGCCGGTGTAGTGGATCACGATGTAGCGGATACTTCTCGCCGCGCGCGTGCCGCCGACGTTCCCGGCGTTTGCCGGGTATTTGCGGATATTCACACCGCTCACTCTCCCTTCGCGCTGCCCGCCGCGTTCTGCGTGCCGAAGTAGAACGCAATGACCATGAGGTACACGGTGTTAAACTCCTGCGTGACCGCGCCGCGCACCGTCAGGATGCAGAATGTCGCCGTCAGCGCGATCGTCACAAGGCTCTTCACGCTGAGAAGGTTCGCAATTCTTTTGTTCAGTAATTCATTCATAAAACCGTATCGTCCTTTCTGAAAATCTTGATGCCCGCCACCACGACGAGCTCCGTCGTCCATGCTTTGAACCACCGTTCCGTCAGCACGTCGGGCGGCGGCACGCCGAGCGCCGCCATGGTGAGCGAGGCGACGGTGTACCACGTCAGGCTGAAAATGGCGATGGATATGTACCTGTCCCGCTTCTTCATCCTGTCCCAGTGCTCCCGTGCCGCCGTCCACGCCTTTTTCACGATCTGACCTCCCACTCGTCGACCTCGCCTTTGATTTTGTCGATAAAGCTGTTCCCGCCGAGCGCCTTGTAGCCTCTGTAGAGGTACAGAAAGTCTTCCAACTCGTATTGCCGAATGAACTTGTCCTCCCTGTGCCGGTAGTATGTATGCAGCATATCGTGCCGCAGCTCGCACTTGAGCGCATCCACCAGCTTGTCAAGGCCGAGGATCTTGTTGCGCAACGGCTTAATGAACAGCGCCAGCGCCCCGAGGATGACCGTCACCTCAGAGCACAGAGACGCAATGCTTGCCAAATCTCCCATTTCTCGCTCCCTTTCTGCGGCGTATTACACCGCCTTAAAATAATTCCCCACCAGCTCGTGCGGCAGATATTGCAGCATGATCTTGCCGCCTGCCTGCTCGCCCGTGCGCTGGTCCTGCTCGTCCAGCACGGAATACTCCTTTTCCAACTCGTACGTCCGGCTGATGAGGTTGTTGTGCTTCTCCACCTTCTTCTCCATCTGCTCAATGCGGTAATTCGTCAGATTGCTCGACAGTACAATGCCGCCCAGCGTTCCCACGAGTGTACCGACCAGACTGAGCACCGCTGTTATCACTTCTGCGGGCATAGATGCCTCCTTTTAATCGTCCATAGTGATTCTAAAATCTTTTAGAACCTTATAGGTGCCATACTGAGAACGCGGCGTACTATTTATCAAATAACCGGTTTCAGACACTTTTAATAAAGCATCTGTCGGATCTACAATCATCGGAAATCCTCCGATCGTATCAGGCAATTCGATATATGAATTTTTACAAATTCGGGCTTCTGATGCATCACTCGAACGGATAGTCAGAGGTAAAATAATTTTGAGATTTTCAGATGTTGTAACTTCGCATAAAGCGGTAAAACTCTGGATAGTGCCTGTGCATTTTACCGTTTCAATGTTTCGGGAATTGTTTCTTTTTTGCGTGGCGTTCATAATCATGCCGCCACCTCCGTTACGAGATGGTTACATCCTCCGCAGGCATGACGAATTGCCATCTGCCGGGTCCAGTCGATGCATAAGGGACTGTAGTTCCAGATGCCCCTTTGATTGTGAAGTTTGGGAATGGGAGTGCTCCGTACTCCAAAGTTTGGTACGACCCAGCTGCGCCATTCGAATTGCACAGGAACCCAACGTTGTCTGTAATCGTATACGTCTTCTCCGCTCCACTCGCTTTCCTCGGTGCGACATTCGCGATCATGCGCGCACCTCAGCCGCGAGGCTACGTCTCTCTCTCTCTCTCTCTCTCGGGCGCTTTACTCTGATAAAGTTCACCATAGGCCCTCCTTTCGTGATGTTAAATATGATAGGTCGCTAAGATTGTGATCTTCTTCCCCGGTTGCATATACGACGAGCTACATAACTCGCCACCTTCGACGTAATATCCGGCCGAGGTCTGAGCTTCGCTGTTTTGAATAAGCACTCCGAAAACTGACGGTGTCAATACTTTCAAAAATATATAATCGCCGAAATCGTCTGCTCCAATCTGGTAATGCTGATATTCTCCATTTTCATCCAAATACCACGCTTGTATATCGTCAATACCGGCAGAACGGTAAAGCCTTACCTCTTTATACGCCCCCCCCCGCATTTCCAGTGGGAGTTGTCGTGTTAAAAATCATAGCGTCCTCCTTATTGTTTGACCGCGTTTGCCTGTAGCCACGCGAGTAGATCACCGGTCGGTGGCTCGAGGAACGTGATTTCTCGCGATGCATCGGGACCAATTGGATAAGCGGAATACACGCCGCCATCCGCTGTGTAAAAGTTAAGCTCCATTAACGAATTACCACGGCCAATGATATCAATCTGTACCCACTCTGACCCGTCATACAGAAAAGCAATATCAAAAGAGTTGCTTCCATACAGCGGTCTCAGTGCAGGCCACGAATTCAAAACCCACGTTTCCTGTTTCGCCTTCTTTACTTGCGGTAAATTATAGATCACGCGACCGCCTCCAATCTTTTGTGTCGTTGATTGTTACTGTTTGACTGCGGCCTGCTGCAGCCACTCGAGGAATGCGCCCGTCGCGGGCTCTGCGAGCGTGATCGTACGGTACGTAAGATCCTTCCATGTGCCGACCCCAGAATACACCTGTGTGGAATCGTAAATTAGGCCACCAGCGTCATAACGCCCTTCACCTGCTACGGATTTCGATCCTTGCACAGTAAGGCTCGCAAACATGCTGCCGCTGGACGCAAAGCCAATTTGGTATGTCACATCTCCGCTCGTAAACGTTTGGAACGATTCATTGATCACCCACGTCTCAGTTACTGAGGGGGGGGTGACGTCCTTCACGCTTTGGATCACGACCCACACCTCAATGGCTGCGGTCGGCACCGTGTCGCACGTAAAGGTCACGCTGTTCGCAGCCTGACCTGTCATCTGGATACCGGCCTCGTCGTATGAGCTCTTGCTCGCGGCGGTCGGCATCGGCAGCAGAAGCTGGCTCGCCTCATCCGCCGACACACCACTGATCGTCACACTCTGTGTCTTGGCCGAGCTGTTCCAGCCCGACGCGGTCAGCGTCACCTTATGCGCGACGGGGGGTGTCGCGTAGTCTGTGCCTGCCGACGCCGCGACCAGCCCGCCGCTGCCGTTGCCCTTGAGGATGGCGGTGGTGGCGGGGATGTTGACGGGTCCTGCGGGCCCCTGCGGGCCCTGTTTGCCCTGCTCACCCTGCGGACCTTGGGGGCCGGTGTCTCCCTTGGGGCCTTTCAGGTTCACGGTCGCAGGGTTGTCCTTGCCGCCGTCGTTCGACCAGCTCAGGTCTCCCGCCGCGCTGACGCTCGGGGTGAAGGTCGTGCCATCCTTGCCATCCACGCCTGGATTCCCCTGCGGCCCTTGCGGGCCTGTTCCGCCATCCTTGCCGTCTGCACCGGGGTCTCCCTTGGGCCCTTGTGGTCCCGTGTCTCCGGTATCGCCTTTCTCGCCGCGCGAGGGCCTGCCCGTGTCGGTCGTGCCGATAAACCAGTTGTCGTTGCTGCCGATCGTCGGCGTTACACCGTTCGCGCCGTCCTTGCCATCCGCGCCCGGGTCTCCCTTGGGCCCCTGCGGTCCCGTACCGCCGTCCTTGCCCGGTGCACCGTCCGCGCCCGCGTCTCCCTTCAGTCCCTTGATGTTGACGGACTTCGGGTTCGTCTTGCCGCCGTCGTTCGTCCAGCTCAAAAGGCCCGCATCGCTCACGCTGGGGGTAAACGTTACGCCGTCCTTGCCATTGGCGCCGTTTGTTCCGTCCTTACCGGGTGCTCCGTCTTCACCCTTCGGCCCCTGCGGACCGGTATCACCTTTCTCACCTTGCGGACCCTGAGGGCCGGTTGCTCCGTCTTTGCCGGGTGCTCCATCCGCACCTGCAGGACCGGCAGGGCCTTGCGCGCCCGTATCGCCTTTGTCGCCCTTCGCGCCCTGCAAAGGGCCGTTGTCGACAAAAGCATTCGTCACGCCGTCGAAGATGTAAATGTCGTAAGGCTCGCCAGTGCCGACGCCGTAAGCGTCGCCAGCGACCGCCGTCGCTTCCTTGGCCGCGTCCAGCGCTGCCTTGCTCGCGTAGTAGCCGAGAACCCGGAATCCGCTGCCTGTGTCTCCCTTGGGACCCTGAATGCCTTGCTCGCCCTGCGGCCCCTGCGGGCCAACTGCGCCGGTATTCCCTTTGACGCCCTGCGGCCCCTGCGGACCCGTTTCACCTGTGTCACCCTTGGGGCCTTGGGGTCCGGTATCACCGGTATCACCCTTGTCACCTTGGGGCCCTTGTGGGCCGGTATCTCCCGTTTCGCCCTTCGGCCCGCGCTCGCCCGTGTCGCCCTTCGCGCCTTTCAGCGCAGCAAGCTGCGCTTCCGTAAAGTCGTCATAGGTAAAGGCGTCGCCTTTGTCGCCTTTCGGCCCCTGCGGACCAGTGCTGCCGGTTTCGCCGGTATCCCCCTTCGGGCCCTGAATGCCCTGAACGCCTTGGATGCCCTGCTCACCCTGCGGGCCCTGCGCGCCTGTCGCGCCGGTATCCCCCTTGGGGCCTGTCGCGCCGGTATCGCCTTTGGGTCCCTGCTCACCGGTGTCACCCTTGGGTCCCTGCTCTCCCTGCGGGCCAGTTGCAGGAACGCCGGTATCGGCAAAGGCTCCCGACGCCGCGTCCCACTTGAACCAGTTCCCCGTCGTGCTGTCGACGTATGGCATCTTTGCCACGGCGCTCTCCACGCCCGCCGCCGCCGAAAGCACCTCGTCCACCCAGCTCTGATAAGCCTCCGGCGGCTCGGTCGTGCCGTTTGCGCTCAGCGACGGCTCGACCACCGTGCGCCACGTCCGGCTCTTGGCGATCGCGCCTCCCACGGTGTAGGTGAGCTCAGCCATGCCCTCGCCCGCCTTGGCGGTGTCGGCGTTGCTCAGCGTCCAGATCACGTCACCGTTCTCGCTCTTAAGGCTCGCGGGATACGGTGCGCTATCGCCCTCGCGCAGCACCGTCAGCGCGAAGACGCCCTCGCCGTACAGCCGCGCCCACGAATCCGCGATCCCCGGCCAGACGATCCTCTGCGCTTTGTTCTCGCCCTGCCTGCCCAGCGGCAGATAGGCGAGCTCCTTCACTTCAATGGTCCTCATCGGATCACGTACCCCCTTTCATAGCCCTGCGCCGGTTCGTATGTCCTGCCCCAGTAGCGCACGAAGTTGCCGTAGGCCTCGTTGTAGAGCTGGCTCGAATCCGCGTAGCGGTTGTATTCGCCGTTTTCCTTGTCGATGTATGCTTTCAGATACAGCGCGTAGAGCTCGTCGTGCGGCGCTTTCACGAGCAGCTCTTCGTCCATGCCGTCTGCGAATGTCTTTCCCATGATGGCCGCCAGCTCCGCCGGCATCGCCAGCAGCACATCCGCCGCGATCCTGCCCTCAAGGGCCATGAGCCACTCGAACTTTGCTTCCTCCGGGAAGGCGTTCGGCTTCGCCTCGTCCACGCGCTGGATCACCTTTCTCGGTGTCACGTTCCTCTCTCCCTTCTTTCGAGATGATAAGGGCGGGCGCGGGTCATTTCCCACGCCCGCCCTTGGGGTATGCTCCTTAGAGCGAGTTGCCCGCCGCGATACCGCCGATGGCGGCAAAGCGCCAGTCGTTGAAGCACGCGTTGAAGCGGCTGCGGCCGCGCCAGACGTTCGCGTCTGTGTTCTCGTCGATGGTGGAGCGCACATCGAGCTGAATGCGGTCATTCCACACCGCGCCGCCGTAGGTCTCGTTGTACTTGCTGTCCAGCAGCACCCACGGGGCGACGCCGTTTGTGATGTAGTGGTTCAGGTACGGCCACACGATGACGTTCCAGCGGCCGTACTGATAGTTGAAGGCGTTGTTCGCGCTCACGGGGTCCTTGTCCGCGCCGATCGCCGCGAATACCGCCTTTTTGAGGTCGGCGTTCTCGGGGATCAGGATCGTATCGGGAGCCACGTCAAGGATCTCGTCGTTATCGCCGCGGAACAGGTGCATCTTGGTCTCGAGCTTGCCCAGCGCGTCCACGCTGAACGCATCCTTGAAGCAGTTGCACTGCTTGTCGCCGCTCACCTTGGGCACGTGCTCCTTGGCGAACAGGTTGCTGCCGTCCGCGCCCGTCAGGTCGAACTTGACGCCCTTGAAGGTCACGCTGCCGTTGCCCATCATGGCCGCGCCGTACAGCGCCGCGCCGAAGAGCTCGCGCGTGCGCTTGTAAGAGGTCATAAAGGCCGCAGGCTGCTTGCGCATGTCGAGCAGCTTGCCGTCCTCGATCATCTCCTTAGACACGCTGAAAGAATCCTTCCACGTCTGGTACTTGAGGAACTTCTGGTAGCCCTCCTGCATGCCGTCCAGCGGATAAGCGCCGTTCTCGCCCACGGGCTCAAAGCCGCTCATGGCCGTCAGCGTGGTCATCACGTCGCCGTAGTTCTTGGAAGAACCCGTCAGGAACAGGTTCTTCAGCACGCTGTTCTGCTCAAATTCCTCGCCGCGCTTTTCAAGGAACATCTTGATCGGCGCCTGGCAGTTGCCGTAAACGCTGTTGTTCAGGTTGCTCGATTCTGAAAAAATGATTTTCATTGCTTACTTTCTCTCCTCTCTTCCGTTTTCCTTAGACAAAGCGGCCGCGGATCATGCTGCCCGCTGCCGTGCCCTCAAGGCTCACGACCTCGAACGTGCCGGGCACCGCTGCGTCCGATGCGCCTGTGACGTACTTTGCCTTGAGACCGCCGCTCGCCACCTGGATCTTGGTGCCGACCTTCACGGCCGCTGCGGCCGCCGCAAGCTCGGTTTCAAAGGTGTACTTGCCCTGCACGCGCGTCACCGCCAGCAGCTCGCCCGCGGCCACCGTGCCGCTCTGCATGCACACATAGGGCGGCGTGGTCGCTTGGTCGGCAGCGATCGCCGCCAGCTTGCCGTCCGTCACGTTGAGCAGCTGGCCGACCTGATACGTGCCCGCCGCCGCTTCGATGTACTCAAACGGGGTCATTGCCCCGTCCGTCGATTTGATGGGAATAAACATTGCGTTCCTCCTTGTCTCGTTAGTTTCTGTTCTTCTCGATCCACGTGCGGATCTCCTCGTCCGTCGCCGTGGGATTGAAGATGCGGAAGCTCGCCAGCTCCTCGCTCGTCACGACCTTGCCGCCCGCGCCGCGGGATGCCGCCGCGCCGGTCAGGTGGTCCTTACCCCTCTGTCCCGTCAAGGCCTGCGCTCTCGCCGCCTCGGCCAGCGCCTTCTCGCGCCGCTCGCGCGTCGAAATGAGGTAGGCGTCGTAAAACGACATGCCGCTCTTCACGCGCGCGTAGAACGCCTCGCTCTCGGGGAGCTTCAAAAGGTCCTCCACGCCGTTCACCTCGGGCTCGAGCGCGTGGATCTTCTTGATCTGCTCATCGATGGCGCGCTGCATTTTCTCCTGCTCGGCCGCGGCCTGCTCGCGCTCATGTGCCGCCACGATCTCGGCCGCCTGCTTCACAACAGGATTCTCGCTGATCGCCTCATTGAGAGATTCCTGCGTCAACTTCCCGGCCTTGAGGTCGCTTTCGAGCTTCTGCTGCTTGAAGGACTTCGACCACTCGTCAAACTGCTCCTTCGTCGCGATGGGCTCGCCCGTGATTGTGTTCTTAAGCCCTGCACTTTTGAAAAAATCCTTCCACTCCGCGGCCATCTTTTCGCTCTGCGCCTTGAGCGCCGCGTCCACCGCGGCCTGCTGCTCGGCTCTGCGCCGCGCCGCCGCGTGCGCTCTGCGCTCGTCGGGGGTCTGCTCCTTCTTCGCGCCCTCCGCATCGTTGTTGTCTTCTGCGCCTTCCGCGCCGTCCTGTCCCTCGGGAGCGGTTACGGCGCCCTCTGCGCCCTCGCCGCCCGTCGTGCCGGTATCGCCGCCCTCCGGTGCGCCGTTGGTCTCTTCTGCGGCCGGGGCAGCGGCGCCCGGCTCGTTTGCGCCTGTGGGCTCCTGCTGCGTGCCTGCCTCGTCAGGCGGCACCGTCAGGCCCATCGCTTCAAAGACGTCTTTTTCCGTGAATTCCATGTTCTCTTCCTCTCTGGCATGTTCCCGCTATCGCCCTGCGCATTGCAGCTTCATATTGCTGCGTTGTAAAGCGTTTCCGCTTTGCTTACTTCTTGCCCGTGCGAAGGTCGCTGCCGGTGTGCACGACGCCCTTCTTCGCGTCGGTCTGCTGGTTCGGCGCTTTCACGACCTGCGTGCCGCCGTTCTTGATTCTGCCGACGTAACCGCTCTTATCGCTCATGCCCGTGTCCTCCTTTCCTTTGGATTCGGCATTTTCCCGCTCTTGCCCTGCGGCTGCGCAGCCGTTGGCGGCTCTGCTGCCTTACGGATGCGGCGTCCCCTTTACGGGGGCATATGCTCTGCGCGTCATCTTTCGCGCCTTTAGCCTTTCTTACTGCGGCGTGTAAAGCTCTTCTGCCTGCCCGCTCACGGCGTTCATGGCGTCCTGCTGTGCCTGCGCGTCGATCGCCGCGGCCAGATCGTCCGGCACCGCCGCGCCACCGCCCGGCATATCGCCCTGCACGGCCGCCTGCTGCGCCGCCATTTCTTCTTGCCGCTGTGCCTTTTCTTCGAGGTGCTTTTTCGTCTGCGCCGCGCCGGGGTAGTGCAGCTCCTCCATCTTCGCCCAGAACAAAATGAGCGTTTCAAGGTCCGTCGGGTCACCGAAGGCCCTGCCCTCAAGGTTCTGCCGCGTCTCCTGCCACATCGCCTCGCGGTTGCTCGCCAGCGGCGCGCTCGTGTCGCACGAGAAAAGGAACTGATCGTTCCAGTGCAGCTCGCCGTCTTCGCCTTCTTCGAGGAAGTCATAGCGGTTGAACTCCTCGTACATCGTCTCGCCCGTGCTGTCCTTATACGTCACCGGCCGCGGCTCATCCGAGTACGCCAGCCAGAATTTGAACATCGTTTCAAAGAGCTCGGCGTAGGCCGCGTTCTTCATCACGCGCTTGCTCTCGAGACGTCCCGCCGCCTGCGCAGCGGAGAACTCTTTGGCCTTGCCGCTCATTGCGGTCGTGTCCTGCCTGCCCTGAAAGCTGTCCGTGATGCCGATGATCTGCCGCGCCTCTTCGTACACCTGCGCGAGATACGTGAGCTCGTACTGCAAATTGCCCGAAAAATCGTAGACGTCGATGAGCTGCTTGTCGCTCGGCTTTCCGATGTACCAGCGCTCGCCGTCCTCGGGATCGGTGCGCAGGTCCACCCGGTCGGGCAGCGTGATGCGCGTGCCGGCCTTCATCAGTCGGTCGATGATCTTCTGCTCAATGCGGTTGCTCGTGTTCTGCTGGTCGCGGATCATGTCAACGTCGCTGTTTCCGAGCAGCTGGCCGAAGACGCTCACGCTGCGCTGCAAGATGATCGGATAGCGGTCCGGCCGGTAATACGGGATGCGCACCGGCGTCTGAATCGGCAGGCCGTTTTCGTCGAGCGTTTCCTGCATCCCGCCGACAAACGTGCCGTCGCTGCGCTGTACCGGCGCATAGAGTTCTTCGAAGTCCTGCGTCTTGCTCTCCCAGTCCTTGCCGCCGCACCACGGGCACGCACCGCCTGAGTAGGCCGTGCCGTTTACCTCCTGCCCCGGCAGCGGCTTTACCTTGCCGCAGCTCTTGCACACCGGCTGCCTGCGTGCCTGATAGTCCTTGAGGTTTTCGAGCTCCGTGTCGTTCACCCACGTGTAGCGGTCGATGCCGCCGCGCTCGTTGAGCTTGTAGCCGATGTAAAGCGTCAGGTTGTGGTCGCTCGTCGAGCCGTCGCCGCCGCGGACATCCGGCTCGCTCTCGCCCTCGTCCTCGAGCAGCACGCCGTAGCGGCGCTCGACGTAGCCCTTCGTCGTCGGCACCTTGACGATGAAATAATCCATGTCGGCAATGCCCGTGTAGACGTTCGGCTGCGGCGCGAACTGCTGCGGGTGGATGAGCGTCACGTTCACCTCGCCGACGGTCGTGCTCGTGCGCTTCGTGTTGTCCCACTCGACCAAAAAGCCCACGCCGCCCTGAATGGGCACCGTACGCTCGGCCAGATCGTTCAGCGCCTCAAACGGGAGCCGGTCGAGCTCGTTGCGCAGAAAGTGCTCGATCACGTCGGCCAGGTGTTCGTCCTTCTTGCGCCGCGGCGTCACCTTCGGCTGCGGGATGCTGCTTGATACCTGGCTTTCGATGTTCTCGAACGTGATGTTGCGCACGTGGCTTGTCTTTTTCAGCGTGCCGTCGCGGTGCGTGTCGCCGGGGACAAGCGGCTGCATCGTGCGGTCCCCGTTGTAGACCGCCTCGCGCTCGTTCATTTTTTCGACTTCTTTCGACCACTTGGCGTCGCTCTCATTGAGCCTCGCCTGCCACTCGCGCAGCTCCTCGCTGATCGCTCTTGCCTTTTCTTTTTCTTCCATGTCTTTTCTCCCTCTCATCGCGGCTCGCCCCAGAGCGCCAGCATTTCTGCCCGCTCGGTCTCGCTCGCGCTGTTGTAGTCCTCCCACATGTCCGCCGTCCAGCGCGTTTTCTTCGCGCTGCCGGCGGTCTTAATTTCCATCGTCTGCTGCGGCCGCGCGTAATGCGCGATCGCCAGCGCCATCACGCAGTCGTCGTGCGCGCCCGGCTCGGCCTCTCCCTGCAGGTCTTTCTCCCGCCGCACGAATGTCAGCATCTCGAGCAGCGTGTCGCGGTCGTTCACCGTGCTCATGCTCTCGCGCAAAATGCGGATGAGCTCAGACAGGATCACCGGCCGCGTCAGCCGGTTCGTCTGGAAGCCGAAGGCGTGCTTGATCTTGCCTGTGAAGTCGTCCTCCACCTCGCGCACGTACAGGTTGCGGTAGCCCATCAGGTCGAGCAGCTTCGTCGGGTACGTCGAGAAATTCGTCTCGATGGCGAGCAGCGCGTCGTTGTAGTACTTGCCGAGGCAGTACATCTGCCTCGCATACGTGTCCTCGTCGTACTGGTGGCGCAGCGTGCAGACCTGCTTTCCCGTGATGTTGTCGAGCACCTGCCCCACGAAGTAGTCGCTGCCGTCGCCCGCCGTGTCGCCGCCGATGACATACGGCCGGCCGGGGATGACATCCTCGTAGATCGTCACCGCGCCGTCCGGATCGTCCACCCACGCCCAGCGCTCGAGGTGTACGCCGTCTTCCTTGACGACGTTTTCGAAGTAGCCGCGCCTCGACTTCTTCGCCCGCTCGACGACGAGCAGCCGCTCGCTCACCTTTTTCGCGTCGAACACCGTCTTGCCCGTCACGCCCCACTGTCCGAGGCAATAGACCTGGTAGTAGTACTCGTCCGTCTCTTTGAAGGCCTCAAGCGTCGTGATGGCCTCCGCCGTCAGAAAGCGGTTGTCGAGATACGTGCTCTCGTGCACCGTCGCGCGCGGGTCCTTGCGGTCGAAAAACCGCTTTTTCAGCCAATGTGTGATGCTGATCGGGTTAAAGGTCAGGATCATTTGCAGGTAATAGGGGAAGTCTGTGCGCAGTCGGATGTCCAGCTGGTCGAAGTCCCCCTGCTCCAGCTCGCTCGCTTCCTCGATCCAGATGCCCGTGATGTCGTAGATCGACTTGAGCTTCTCCACGTCGTCGAGGCCCGCGAACAGGATCTTGCTGCCGTTCGCAAACGAAATGCTCATGTCGCTCTTGTTGACCTTTGCCCCGCTCTCGGGGTAGAAGTCGGATATCTGCCCGCGCAGCTGCTCAAAGCAGCTCTCGCGCAGCGTCCGCGCCACCTTGCGGCACACCAGCCAGCGGTGCCCCGGCTCACTTGTCACGCGCTCGAGCACCTTGCGCCCCGCGAAGATCGACTTGCCGCTGCCGCCGCCGCCTTTCAGGACGAGGTAGCGGTGCCGGTCGAACAGCAGCGGCAGGAAGTGCGCATTGTTCGTCGCGCGGAAGTCCCGCCACCACAGCGCCACCTCAAGCTCTCGCTCATAGGTCCGCGTCTTCGTCGCCGCCATCGTGCTCAAACTCCTGCATCAGCTCGCGCAGCATCTCCTGCCGGTCCTCGAGCGGAATGCTCGCCGCCGTCACGGTCTTTGTTGCTCGCTCGCCGAGCTCCACTTCCTTCTTCTCGCTGTAGCCGTAGTTGTTCGTCAGGTTGAAGAGGATGCCCTTGAGGTTCTTCCCCTCGCGCGTCAGCATCTCATGCTCGTTCCATGCCTTCATGCGCTCGTAGACCCACGTGCCCACGCGCGCATAGTCCTCGCCCTCGTCCATGTACCGGCTCCACGTCGATTTGTCGATGCCGATCGCGGTGTACAGCTCGTGCATGCTCGGCGGCAGCAGGTATTCGGTCGTGTATAGCTCTTCGCCCAGGCTGTTCTCTACAGGCACCGACTGCATGATGACGTGCCCCTTGTCGTCCCGCTTGCCGGAGTCGACCAGTTCCGTCACCTTCACCTGCCGCGTGATCGACGCGAAATAGCGCTCGCAGGCCTTTTCGAGTGCCTTCGCCGTGCCGTATTTCTTCTGCCGCGCCATTCGCGCCTCACCTCTTTTCTCTCCTGTTAGGAAAAAGTGTAGCAAATGCAACACATCGCGAACCGTCAACTTTCGGGCATGAAAAAAGAGCCGCAATCCCTTGCGGCTCTAAGCGTTTCGGCCTTTCCTCGCGCGCACGCGCGCGAAGCGCGGCAAATTGCCGGCAAGTTGACTCCCGGCCTCTCTGCGCTTTTCCGATCGCGCACGCGCACAGCGCGCCCGGGCTCCCCCGCGCGCGTCGTCGTGTTGCGTTTGCTCTCTCGCTATTCTGTTTTTTTCTCGTTCTCCCGTTCTCTCCGGATCTTGCCCACCTCGGGCAGGATGTAGCGTATGTACTGCGGCATGCCCGGCGTCCAGCCCGCGCGATGCAGCAGCTGCCCGCCGCGCGGCACGCTCAGCTCCGCGCCGGAGCGCGCGATCACGTCCTTTGGCTGCGGCTGCTTGAGATTCCGGCTCGGACAGTATTTCTTTTCGTCCGGCACATAGCGCACCTGCGCGAGCAGATAGTGCGCCAGCGCCAGATAGTCGACCTCGTTGTACAGGTGCTCACAGTGCGTCCCGCCCGCCGTCCACTTTTCTCGCGCGATCTCCGCCGCCTCCGCGTTCACCACGACATGATGATGCACGCGCACGTATTCGCCTGTCTTGCCGTCCAAATCTGCCGTCACTGGCACATAGCGGAACGGCACCCCTGCCGCTTTGCAGGCGCGCCTCGTTCTTCTCAGCCAGAGCTTGAGCTGCCGGTTCGCATTCTTCCACAGCGTTTCCGGTTCTTCTTCCTCTCCGCCCAGGGCGGCAAAGGCTTCCTCGGCATAGCTCAGGCGCAGCAGGTGGTCTGCGCAGCTGAAATTTTCATTCAGCGTGCGCGCCAGCTTCTTCTCCGCGTTCGCCTCGTTCCGCTGCTGCTGCTTGATGTCGCTTTTAATCTTTCTCTGCGAGCGTGTCGGTCTCTCCCCCGGCACCCAGTATTTTATTTTTTCGCCCACGGCGCCCGCCGTGTACGTTCGGATCACCCAGTAGCCCTCCGCCATGTCGTCGCCCTCCCGTCTCTTTTCTCCCAATCGTGATAGATGGTTCTAAACCCAGCGCTCAAGGAACCCCGATAACGCGCACGCGCGCGTTATCTATAAAGTATCTGTTCGGCCTTCTGTGCGCCGCCGCGCCTTTTGCGGCAGCGCACACAGGGCCGAAGCCCTGTTACAGTCGTGGCGGAAATCGTTCGTAGTACCTGCGCACGATCCGCTCGAGCGTCGAGCGGGAGAGAGAATGCTTCATGCAGATGTATGTCGCGTTCGCGTCCGTCGTCACGAACTCGAAGAGCGCCCGATAGTAGTCTCCGCCGCCGCACTCCATGCACAGGTTCAGGATCTTCTGCTGCGCCCGCTCCGGCATCTCGCGGTAGAGGAGCGACGAGAAATAGATGTACCCCTGCCGCTCATAACTCACCGGCACGCTCTTCTTGTATCGAAACATGTGCCCTTCTCCCCTCCCGTTCACGGTGTCAGAATCGGAAATGTTCTTTCACGCAGCGCCACAGGTTGCGCCACGGATGTGCCATGCACCACTTGAGGCTCTTGTGGTAGTCCTCCTTGATGCTTTTCTCGGTCTTGATCGTGTGCAGCGCCGCGCGCAGCAGCTCTTCCTTGCGCTTCGCGTTCGCCTCCGCCTCGCTCAGCTGCGCCCTGATGCTGTTCGTCTCTACCGCGGCCTTGCGCGCGTTCTCTTCCGCGGCCTTGAGCTCCACCATGCGCTCGCCAAGCTGCTTTGCCAGCTCGCGGCTTTCGCTCTTTGCCTTCTCGATGGCCTTCATGTCCTCGCCGTGCGCCTCGAGCGCCTGGTCGCGCATCTTCTCTGCCTCGTCGATACGCGACCGCAGGATCGCCGCCGAATGGTCCGCGCTCTTATACTTCGCGGTGACCTCTTCCAGCGCCTTTTCATTCTCCTCGAGCTTTTCCGTCAGCGCGCCGATCTCTCCACGCAGCTTTTCATTTTCCTCGGCCAGTTTTACGCCGTCCTTAAAATGTGCCGCCGCCTCGGTTTCCGCCGCTTCCTGCTTTTCCGCCGCTTCCTCGAGCATCTTGAGCATCTGCTCCTTCGTGACCTTTTTAATGTTGATCTTCTGCATCGCTCAGCCCTCCTCAGGAAGCTCGATCCTTGTAACGCCGTACCCGTCCGCGCACTCGTGCTCGATGCGGCAGCCGCGCGCCTCCCGCCAGTCTTCGGCAAAGATCGCCACATCCGCCGTCGCCAGCAGCTCGAGTGACTTGCCCAGATAGTAAAGCGGCGCTTTTGCGCCGGCCGGAACATCGAGCCCGCCCTTGAAAAAGCTGTCGATGACCTCGACCTCGCCGCGCCCTGCGTACACGGCCTTTGCGATCGCGATCAAATCCTCGCGCTCGCTCTCGATCTCCTCGTCGCTCTTGCCGCGCATCGGCTGCGAGATAAATAAGCGCACCGTCGGCAGCTTCGGCACGGCCGGTTCGTCCGCCGCAGGCTCCTCGTCGCAGCAGGAACGCTCGCAGTCTTTATCGCAGCAGCAATTCTCCGCCGCTGCCTCGCCGTTCACGCCGCCCACCGCTGTTTGCAGCAGGAAGCCCAGCAGCTCCCAAATCTTATTTCTGATCCGTTCCATGCAGATTTCCTCCCCCAGCTTCTCGTCGTAGTTCTCCGCGCTCACGCAGCTCGAGCTCTCCACGATCTCGAAGCCGTTTTTCAGCGCCGCGCGCACAACGGTCGTCTTGCCGCCCATCGTCACGGTTTCGTGGTGGTCGATGAATCGCTCGACCATCTCCGCGCTGATGCTCGGCGCCTCAGTCTTGAGCTTGCCGTTCACCTCGAGCGGCAGATAGGCGCTCTCGAAGACCCCCTGCGGGCTAAAGCTCTCGTACCCGTCCGCATAGCGCACCTTGTAGCCGCGCTCGACCTCGTTGCCGCACGGTACTCTGTTCTCCGCGAGCGTAACGACCTTGCCATCCACGCGATATGCCTTTTCCGCCTCGATAAGTTTCGTTCCGATGTACTGTTTCATGGTTCTGTTTCCTTTCTTTTTCGCCCTCAGGCGTGATTAAAGATGTAACTGCTCGTGCTCGCGCGGCTTCTCGACGAGGATCTTCACGACCTTCACGTCGCCGTAGCGCTCAAGGTCCATCGCCGCGCGCTCCTTGATGCCCTGGATAGCGCTCTCCGGCACGTCGGCCTGCAAAATAAACGTCACCTTCATGCCTTTTTCTCCATTGCGCCCAGGTCGCTGAGCCCCCGCTCAATGACGCGCCACACGTGGATGTCGACCATCAGCCCGTCCACGACGATCGCGCGCAGCGTCTCGCGGCTCACGTCCCCGCCGCAGGCCTCGCTCACACGCTCTGTCCACCCCGGACCGGTCCGCACCTTGTAGCGCACCAGCGCGTCGAAGATTTTCCGCTTCTCCGCCGCGCCGTAGCCCTTGACGCTCAGCGTCGGGAGCGGCTCTGGCGGCGGCGCTTCCGCGGCCGGCCGCTTGTCCTGTCCCGCCGTCCACGCAAGGCCGTCCTTTTCGCTCTTCGGCGGCGCGATGGGCGCAGGCTTGTCCGCCTTCGCGCCCTTTTTCTCGCCCGCGCCGACCATCGTGCGCCGCATCAGCGTGTTAATGGCCCAGTCTGCGCAGTATGTGCAGAAGTCGAGCTTCGCGATCTCCCCGCCGCCCGCGCCGCTCGCCGTCACGCTCACACGCTCGTGCGCGCTCATCCCCGTGATGACCCTCCCGCACCGATCACAAAATACCCGCACCATCCGTCAGCCCTCCCTTGGCCCCTCTCGGCCCTCATAGTCCTTGGTGTAGACGAGCTCCGCGATGACCTCCATGTCGCCGCAAATAACCATTTGCAGGATCGTGATATCCTTGTCGGGGTCGCGTTCGTTGCGGGTATAGCCCCTCCAATCGGTCGGATCGCTCCTGATGCTCACCTTTTTCATCGCCTTGTGCCCGCCCTCGGCGAAGAGTGTTTTCGCGTATTCGCTTGTCAGGTTGAACCGCGTAAACCAGCTTTTCGGATGGTTTTTCAAGATCGCGCCGGTCACGGCGTTCACGTGTACCGACTGGCTCGTGCTCCCGCCGCGCAAATTCAAAGTGTCTAACATGTCATGCCCTCCAATGCTTTTTCCGCTTCCTCACGGGTGAGGAATACGGTCTTGCCGATATCATTTTGTTCGAAGCTCAACGCATCAATGGTACCGTAAATTACATTCATTTCCCCACGCTCCGACATTCCAACAATCCCCTCATACAGCGAATCTTCGTAGATTTCTTCATCTTCAATTATGTACAGCATACTTGATATTGTAGGGGTGAGCACTGGCTTTACTGGCAGCACCACCAACCGCCCGTCCTTGTCGGCCTCGACCAGCTCGTGCAGGCGTTCGCAGCCGATCTCGTGTAGCTTCTTGCCCATCAGCCGCCCGATCAGGATCATACCGTCGCTGCTGAGCTTTTCTTCCTTGAGGATTTCGACCCCGCGCGGCATCAGCCCTGTCGCCTCATAGGCGCGCAGGTCTTCCCGGTCCCTCAAATAATCCCGAATGAGCTGCTGCACCACGAATCGCCGTTCCATCGGCCACGCCGCGATCTGCTCTTGCAGCTTTTTCAATGCCTCGTCCGAAACCATCATTTTCTCCTGTTCCGCCGCGCATCCCTGCGCCGCTTCTTCTGTGTTCGTTTGCAATATCTTCCGAACGTCGCGTCCGACACCGCCAACAGGCGATTCATCTCACGCAGATCGCGCAGTGAAAAATAGGGATAGTCCACCATCCGTCAGCCCTCCTTGTCCTGCCACCCGCAGCTCGGGCATATGTAGGCGTCTTTCTCCGCGTTATAGAAGACGCGCGGCGAGTTGCACGTCGGGCAGATGAAGATATCACCCGCAAAACCTGGATCGCCCGGCGGTCCGGCAGGGTCTCTGTGCCCCTGCACGACTTCATCGCCGCGTCGCAGGAACTCTTTCAGCGTGCCGCCCCGCTTTTTCAGCCCCTCGTCCATCTTCGTCAGCGCCTCAAGGCCCTGCTGCTGGAATTCGATCAAATCAGCCGCTTCCCGCATCGTTCTGCTGATGCAGCTCGTGGCGATCAGTCCTCTGTTGTGGCTCGGGCATCCGTTGCAGTTGTCGCTTGCGCAGCACCGCAGCGCCGTCAAAACCTCGTCACTTGTCATCGCTCTTGCCCCTCCTTCGGCTTGACGCGCTGCGCGATGCTGATGCAGTCCGGTTCAATGTTCTTCCATACCGGCGATTCCGGGTCTCCCACGGCCATCATCATGCTCACCTTGAAAATCTCTGCCGCTGCCTTGTCTCTGCGCGCAAGCATACTGTAGACCGCTGTGAGCAGGTAGGCTGATTCGGCGAGCAGGTCTCCCATCGTCCCTCCGGCCGCCAGTTCCTTCACGTTTCCGTTCTCATTCTTGTAGCTGATCATGTCTATACCCTCCTTAAAATTTGAAGCTCTCGCGGATGACCACGGCGCCGACGTTTGCCTCCGCCGTAAAATACCGATGGTTTTCGTTGATGTACGCGATTCTCCCGTGTACCCCGCCTTTCTTGCCGAGCGCTGAGACGATCCCGTTCGACCCCTCCCAGCTCGTCGGCACCCAGCTATACGTTTCTCCGACAAACATGCTCATTTCTCCTTTTCCGGCCGCATCAGCGGCTTAAATACTGTCTGCACGCCCTGCATCTGCGGCGTCAGCCACACGCACCACATGACGTCCATGAGCGGGCTCGCGCCCTTTTTGCCGTTCCGTTCCTTGAAGAGGAAGTCCGGCCGCCACGTCAGCGGCAGCACGTAGCTCGGCGGGATTTCGCGGAAAAGCTGCGCCCGCTTCGCCGCGTGCCAATACTGCGCCTTGAGCAGCATCGCGAACGGCTTGCCGATCTCCGCCGCGTGGCGGATAAACTCGTCCGCCAGCGAAAACGGCGGATTCGTGATAATCCAGTCGGCCGCAGGCGCGTTTCCCGGCTGTCGAGTGGTCAGGAAGTCTATCCCATCGCGGATATCCGTGCCGTAGACAGCCATCCCGCAGTCCGCCAGCGCTCGCACCATATCCCCTTGCCCACGGGCCGGTTCCCATATATCCGTCCCCGCCGGCAGCTTGAGAAAGCGCATCAGCGCCACCGTTACCTCCGGCGGCGTCGGGTACAGGTCGGTCGCCTTGCGCGACTTTGCCCCGTTCCCGCCCATGATCCGGCTCGCCTGAATGCTATTCATCGCACGCCACCTCCACATAGCACCAGCTCTGCGGCGCGTGCTTAAGCTGCAAGCTCTCGTTTCCGCAGGTTCCGTTGTTTTCTCGGTACATGGCGCAGCTTTCGCAATACCAGCTATTCGGGCACGCTCGGCGGAACTCACTCAGTTCGCGCGGCGCGTCGTAGATGCGCAGATCGGAGATGTGCCAGCCGTAACCGTCGCCCCACGCGAGGTAATCATTCAGCATTTTAGGCGTCAAGCAGGCTGCATTGAGCAGCCCGCCGACGGGCGATGTGCGCATGGTGGCGGCGTCGCAAATGCGAGTCTCCACTAAATTCGGAATGCCCGTGTACCCGATGTGCGTGATCCAGTCGATTCGGTCGCAGGTAAACTCCCCGACGACCTTGCCGCCGCCGTAAAACTGTGTCCTTGGATAGTTCGTCGCAATGAAGTCCTCGTGCGGATATTTTGGCAGCGTGCAGTAGATATAGCACTTAAACGGCGTGTCCAGCTTTGGCCGCGTCTTGCGCACTTCAATCGTCTTATTGCCGTTGGCGATCTTCTCGCACCACTTCGGGCGAATGCTGATTAAAACTGCTTTGCTCATGCCTCCACCTCCTGCACCTTCTTCAGCGGGCAGTAGAAAAGGCAGTTGTGCTTGCTCGCGTCCCGCAGGATCGCTCTATGTACCGCCTTGCCGCTCTTGTCGAATCGCAGCTCATAGCCCTCGGGGTAATATTCGATCCCAGCGTACAGCACCTTCGGCTTGTCCTTTTTCACCGCCGCCTGCACGCACATGTCTAAAAATGTGCTTCGTTTCATGCGCTCACCCTTTCCCACAGCTCGCTCAGTGTACCGATATAACGCGGCAGTGCGCAGTCTTTCAGGTTAGCGGCAACCAAGGCGCCCGCGACGGGCGGGCATACTGCATTCCCGCATCGTGCGACCTGGGCGCTGCGCTTGTACTCTTTGCCCGTATAATCGCGGTCAATAATATAGTCCGGCGGAAACCCCATCGCGTTATACAGCTCGCGCGGCGTCAGCATCCGCAACCCGATATCGCTGATAAAGTACGCCGCGCCGCTGATCCAGAGCAGGATAATCTCGTCATCGCCGAGATCGTAGCCGCAATACGTATTCAGCAGCGCCCTCACCTTCGGCCAGAAGCCCAGCCCCGCGCCGTTCCTGCAGCGCTCAATCGTTACTTTGACGGCGGCGAATTCTCCCGCCGAGGCAGTAACGGTTTGCAAAGGTTCCGCCGGGGCTTGTCCGATGTTGTCGCCCTTGAATTTGCAGATGTGCGTTATCATCAGCGCGTCGCGGTCTTTTGCTGTCTGCGTATGTATTGGCTCGCTGATGTCGAGCGGCCGGCCGTTGCTGTAATATTCAATAAGGTTTGCGGACGCGAGGCCGTAGCGGTTGGATCCGTCCACCGTTTGCAGCGGGGCGCCGAGCCCTTGTACCCGTGCGCTCTCCGTTCTCTCGGTGTGATACTGAATCAAACTGGATGCAATAAGCATCTGGCCGCCCCCGCCGCTCGTGCGCGCTGTGTTCAATGGTGCACGGCAGTCCGTGCCCGCCGCGCCGGAAACATTGCTCATGGTCAGCGGCGACAGCATGGATTTGCACACGCCGCCGGTATAGCGGCCCGTTATGGTGTTGACAGGCGTTTCGATACTTCGCGTGTGCCCGTCACCGCCGTGATTGCACTCCACAAGGAATGGCTTCCCGCTTTTAATGGTGAACTTGTCCACGCCGCGGATGACGCGGCGCATCGTGTTGTCCGCCAACGGACGAACAGCTTTTAGCCCGTACCTCTCTGCGATCTCTGCTTTGCTGGCGAAAATGCTCGGGCACGGAAGTGCCCAGTCAATGACCTCTGCGGCGCTTCGCCAGCGCGGCAGGCCGTCCTTCCCGTCTTTGGCGTGAGTAGGCTCGGGAAATTTCACCGGCTGCCCGTCGCAGCGGAATACGGCGAACCAGCGCTTGCGGATGGTCGGCACGCCATAATCGGCGGCACATAGAATTTTGCTGCCGAAGTCGTAGCCGAGACCAGCGATCAGCCGCTTCGCCTCCGTGCTGCCTTCTGAGACGTGCAGAAACTCGCAGCATTCCTTGAGCGCCGGATGATCCGGTGCAATGCCGCTTGTCAGCATGGCAAGGAAGCCCTTGAAAGTCTCCCCCGCCCGTGCAGGGTCCGGCTGCAACCCCTTCGGCGTTTTGATGCATGGCCCCCATGTCTGGATTTCTTCGACATTCTCCATGAACATCACGCGCGGCCGCACGGCGAGCGCCCATTTGACCACAACCCACGAGAGCCCGCGAATCTCTTTCTTGACCGGCACGCCGCCGCGTGCCTTGGAGAAGTGTGTGCAGTCCGGTGAGGCCCACAGAATGCCGACCTTCTGGTCGGCGCAGACCTCTTTCGGATCTACTGCGAAAACGTCCTCCTGCAAATGCCGCGTCCAAGGGTGGTTCGTCTTATGCATCCGGATCGCATCGGCGTCATGGTTGATAGCGATGTCAACGGGCTTGCCGGTCATACACGAGATTCCCGTGTCGCTGCCCCCTCCGCCCGCAAAAAGCACGACACTCAGCTCGTCGAGCGCGCTTTTCTGATAATTTCGTTCCAGCATTTCCCTTGCACTTCTTCCCCGCCGCATGCTATAATGGCGGGGAAGAAAATCTCCTTTCATGTGTGTTTTTCTTCGCGGCGGTTGACCGGTCCATCGGTCAGCCGCCTTTTTCATGCGTTCGCGGCCTGCATGGCCCATTCCGGCATGGCGCTTTTGGCTCTCGTCCGCCGATCCGGCACGTACAGCGGGCAGCGCACGACGCGATAACTGTCGGTCGTGTAGCGGTAGCACTTCTCGCCGTGCTCGCTCTTTGAGCCGTTGATCGTCGTTTTCTCCGCCTCCCAGCCATTCACGGGCTCGAAGCGGATCGCGTGCGTCGCGGGATCTCGCTCCGTCCACGAGCAGCCGCCGCACGCCCGCGCGCACGACCAGCACAGCGTCGGCCGCGTCTGCGGTGCGATAAATCGCTTGTCGTCCATGTGCGATTCACTCTCCCGTCATCTCCACGGCGATCTTGCCGAGCACCGAGACGACCATCCATTCTGCCGCCAGCGCAGCGCCCGCGCGCGTCAGCTCATTCGCCAGCGCCCCGTAGGCGTCCTCATTCTGGTCTTTGATGGCGTCCCACATCTCCTTGTGGACCTTTTCAAGGTCGCCCGTCGCCTTCTTCGCGCGCTCAAGATGAGCTTTGATCTCCGCCCAGCTCTCGTTGTCGCTCGCAAAGCCGCGCCCGCGCTCCTGCATCGTCGTTTCCAGCAGCTCCGCCGCCGTGTGCTCAAGATTGCCGAGCAGCTGCGCGCCCGAGGATAAATAGCTCATCTGCGCACCCCTCTCTTTCTCCCCGGCTCGTCCAGCTTGAGGACAAGCACCATTCCGCGCCACGTCAGCCAACCGGCGCCCACCGCCGCCAGCCACGTGACCGTTGGATCGGTCTCCGCCGCTGCCGCCGCCTCCGCGTCAGCCGCAAGGCAGCCCGGTTCCAGCAGGCACAGCAGCAGCACCGCGATCCACAGCAACACCGTCAGCCGCAGCAGCGTCTGCGCGCGCCGCAGCGCCTGCTCTTCTCTCGTGCGTCGGTCCTTCTTCTGCATTTTGTTCCTCCATTTCTGCAAAGGCGTTTCCCTTGCCTCTTATTGTTTCACGTGGAATTTTGCCTTCCCGCGGCACAGCTCGTTCAGATAGGTCACGCGCAGCCACGACCCCAACTTTTCGCGCTGCTCGTCGCTGAGCGTGTCCACGTCCACCTCGTCGCCGTCCGCCGTCTTGACGTAGGCCTTCACGATGATCGGCTCCTGTTTTCGCTTCCCCATGCCCGCACGCTCCTTTCTCTCAGAATCTATGCCGCCCCGGTTTGTCCGCTTGCCCCGCTCCCGCCGCCGTGCTATACTGGTGGCGAAAGGGGGTGATTTTGTGTATACCTACATTTTTGATGGCACTGATATGAACATCAGAACGCCAAATCTCACTGATTTTTCACTGGTTAAGAAAGAGCTGATCTCTCAGACTGCCAGCAAAATTGTCATGCGCCTTACTTACCCAGATGGTCTCGAATTCACGGTGGAGCAAGAGGCTAAACGCACAACGGTTTATTCGAATCGTCCATTGGAACGGAATCAGGACGGATCTTACTCCGCGCCCTAATCCAGATACCGTCTTTTGTCGCTACGGTCTCGCGCTCTCCGCACCGGATCGTTACGGCATCCCGCTCGATCTGCACATCGGGCGAGGCGCTTCCTTTGTCATTCATTGCGGTGCTCCCCTTTCTCGCCGTTCAAATCGACAAACATCATCCCTCGGTCGATCCATATCTCATCGACCTCGGCGTTGAGCGGCTTTCCGTGCCCGTGAATATGCATGGTTAACGTATAATGGTCGCGCCCTCCGTTGCCGTCCGGATAACGCTCTTCACTGGTGTGATCTCGGATCTCAATTCTTTCCAAAAGGTCTTTTAGCGTCATGTTCACGCTCCTTTCAGGAGTTCTCCTGGCCGCCGTGCTTTTTTGATAACTCTGCAATTAGCCGCTGCGCCTCTGTTTTCGAGAGCTGAAAGCAATGCGCTTCAATATTGCCGCTCATATTGATTGAGACCGTCGCATGCGCCCAAAGTTGCGGATTCTTCATTTCGCGCTCGTCCTTCGCTTCGTCGAACGGCGCCACGCCCTCGTGCATCATGGCGCGGGCTTCATTGGCGCATGCGCGCACAAGACGGCAGAGTGCTTGCGGGTACTGCTGCATTGCTCGTTCTCGCGCATTTCCGGCGCGGTCAAAAGCAATACCGAGATATTTTGCGATGCCGCTTGTCAAGCCTGCGCGATATCCGCCCGGCACAGCGGGCAGCTCTAAACAATCAAATTTCCAGCATTCCATGAATTGCTCCTTTCACGTGATCTCGTCCAGAATCGCAAGCGCTTTGTGCTTGTACCCGCTGAGCCGCTCCGCTGAGTTGTCGCGCGCGTCTCGGTATGCTTCCCGCGCCAGCTCGCATGCGATATCCAGCTCGTTCGCATTGGCACCCACCTTTGCGGCGGTTTCGACCATGGCTTTTGCCAGTTCCGCCGCGATAGGGTTTCTCACCGCTAACTGCCGCAGCTCTACTTTTTTGATCTTGTTCATGTTGATCTCCTTTTTCTTGCAGAAGCACCCCGCAGGGGCACGGCGTGTTGCCCTCATTAGTTGCCCTGTGTTGCCGTCTCTCGCACCTTTCGCGTCGTCATCCACGAAAGAAGGGGGGATAAATAGAATTCCGTTAGAACTTCCCTGGTCGCATGGCCAGTTATAGAAACGGCATCGTCATGTGCCGTCCATTTATGGTGCGTCTGGCTATGGTAAGGAAATTTGCCGCGCCCCTGCGCGGTGCTTCTGCGTGGTTCTTTTGCGCTTCTTACGCGCTCCTCGATTCATCCTCGAAGAACTTCGTCCACTCGAACCCCAGCGCTGCCGCAATTCGCTTTGCCATTTTTACAGATGGCCGCCTGCTCTCACTTTCGATTGAGGCGTAGGTGCTTTGCGCGATGCCGATCTGCTTTGCAATTTTCGCCTGTGACGTATTTCCGCGAGCCTCTGTGAGCCATTGAAGCATTTTTTCACCTCCTCTTTTAACGCTATCTGCGTTTATAATACTATCGCACTTAGCGTTTGTCAACTCTATCTGCGATTATTTTTATAAAAAAACAATCACCACTTGTGATTAAACGCATTTAGTGCTTAAATATCGCAAGAGGTGATTATTGTGAAAGAAAAGAAGAACCGATTCAGATTTCGTATACATGAACTCCGCGAAGCTCATGGCTATAAGTCGCAGCAATCTTTTGCAAAGGATTTCGACGTGGCTCAATCTACCGTCGGCGGGTGGGAATCTGGCAGTCGTGAGCCGGATTTTGATATGGTCATAAGACTTTCCGAGTTTTTCGGTACCACAACTGATGATATTATCGTCGGCAACTCTCCTACAGAATCTATCTATTTCCCATCTTGGCAATGGGACGGTCGTCGTCTCAGAGAAGAGCGCGAAACGCGTGGCCGCAGCGCAAATGATCTCGTTGAATTTCTCGGTATGCCCATCACGGAATACAATGCTTATGAGAGCGGTGCCAAGTGTCCACCCGTCTCCGTTTTGGCAGGGATTGCCATTTACCTGTGCACCTCTATGGATGCCCTCGCAGGTTTGGAATTTACGCCTTCTTCCGAATTGCAAAAACTGCCTAATAGCGAAATCTTGACGAATCTGTTTCGTCAGTTGAATCCCGAGGGGCAAAAAAAGCTCATCGGCTATCTTGGCGATTTGATGAAAAATGAAGATAATCTTCTGTCTTCCGCCCCTACCGCAAAGTCGGGCGCGTGATTCACGTCGACTTCTGTCGAAAATAATTTTCCGTTTCTCTTGACTTTATTACTTTTGTGTAATATTTTATACACAGGAAGGATATACTCATGAACAGAGATAGTATCTTAGCGTATCTGAGGGAATATCTTGGGACGTTTCGATGTCATGCAAGTCTTTTCGGCGAGATTGCGGGCATCATAGCGAAGAGCGGATATGAGCGCACCTTTTTTACCTTATTGATCGTGCAGCTCCGTGTTCTTGCCGCGCAGGGTCGAAATGCGATCCAGTTTCCCGGCTTCGAGCGGTTGAAGCATTCAAACAGCGAGCTTTACAGCATGCATCTGGACGGCCGGGATTTTAACCTTCGCATTCTGTATTCCTTCCTGCCGGATCATACACCTGTTCTATTGACAGCTTTCTTTGAGCGCGGCGGCAAGCGAACCTCTGACTATACGCCCTATATTCCCGCCGCCAAAGAAAGACTCGACTATGAAAGGAGCCTTTTTGATAATGAGCAATTCAGGATTTAATTCTTTTGTCGATTCCATTCTGCCTGATGCTTCCGCCGAAAATCTTCAATATTCTGTCCTTTGCGGAATGATTGGCGCAGAGATCGTGATGAAGCGCCGTGAGATGGGGATGAACCAGAAGCAATTTGCAGAGGTTATGGGTGTATCGCAGGGTCTTGTTTCCCGTTGGGAACATGGTGAAACGAACTTTACGTTAGAGACGCTGGTAAATATTGCTTCAAAGCTCGGCCTTGAAATGCAGTCGCCCATCAAGCCGACCCCCGCCAAAGTACCTTATCTTTCGAAGGGAAAAGTTGTCTGCCTTTCTCCAAAAAAGAATTGGTCGGCGCAGAGCTACAGCGAATCCAGCGGTTATACCGAGTTTGACGAATTTAAGGAAATGTGAGGATAACATAATGGTTGTTTACGCAAATGGCTTTCGCATCGCACTTAACGATGAGCAAACAGAAGCGGTACTGCACCTGACGCAGAATGCCCCGGCTTATTCGGATGCCGGCGATATGACCGTAACGGATGAATGTGTTGGCGCGTTTGTCCTGCCTGCCCCTGTCGCAAAGGCGCTCGCCGAAAAGCTGGGCGCGATTTTTGATGGTTCCGCCAATTGATAAAAAATGCAGCCTCCGCATGTGCGGCAGGCTGCATTTTCATATGAAAGGTTATTGTAATGACAACTATTGATCTTCGTATTGCCGCGGCCTATATCCGCGTCTCCACCGACGACCAGGTGGAGCTCTCCCCTGCCTCGCAGCTTGTCGAGATCCGCAAGTGGGCCTCTCGTAATGGCTATATCGTGCCGGATGAATTTGTCTTCATGGACGAGGGCATTTCCGGCCGCGGCGTGAAAAAGCGCGACGAATTCCGCCGCATGATCGGCGTCGCCAAGACGAAGCCGAAGCCCTTCGACGCGATTCTGCTCTGGAAGTTTTCGCGCTTTGCCCGCAACCGCGATGACGCTGTCATGTATAAGTCTATCCTGCGCAAGCAGCTGGGCATTGATGTCATCTCCATTTCCGAGCCGGTGGCCGAGGGCGGCATGGGCCTCATTACCGAAGCGCTCATCGAGGCGATGGACGAATACTACAGCATCAACCTTGCCCAGGAGGTCAAGCGCGGCATGGAGGAAAAGCACCGCCGCGGCGAGGTGCAGAGCAATCCGCCGTATGGCTACGGCATCAAGGATCACGTTTTCGTGCCGAAACCGCCCGAGGATGGCTTTGTGAAAGAGCTGTTCCGCCGCTACCTCGCTGGCGAAGGCTGCTTTCCGCTCGCGCGCTGGATGAACGAATGCGGCCAGCGCACGCACCGCGGCGGCAGGTTTGAAAACCGGACCATCGAATATATCCTGCGCAACCCCGTCTATATCGGCAAGCTGCGCTGGAATCCGGCCGGCCGCACCCGCCGCGACTTTGCAAATGAGAATGTCGTTCTCGTTGACGGTAAGCACGAGCCGCTGATCGACGAAGAGACTTTCAATGCCGTTCAGCGCCGCATCGACGAGCAGAAGCTGCTCTACCCGAAGTATTCCCGCCAGTCCGGGACGCAGAAACATTGGGTTTCCGGCCTCGTCCATTGCGCCGCCTGCGGCGCTTCCCTTGTTGTGAATACGCCCGAGTACATGGTTTGTAATAATTACATTCGCGGCTCCTGCCGCGTCCGGCAGGCGGTGCGCCGCGACGCGCTGGAGGCTGCACTGATCTCCCGCCTGCGGGAGGACGCCGCCCGCGGTTCGTCTCTGACTTTCGATGTGGTCCGTTCCAGCGACGGCTCCGCATCTTCCCTATCCGCCGTCGAGGCCGCGCGCGATTCCGCCGTTCGCATGCTCGACCGCCTGCGCGACGCTTACCTCACCGGCGCCGATACGGTCGAAGAGTACAAGGCCAGCAAGGCCGCCGTGCAGCAGCGCATCGCCGATCTCGACGCGCAGATCGCCGCCATGCAGAAAGAGGACCGGGCCGCCGCCGATCCGAAGCTGCTGCGCTCCGCCCTCCGTTCCGTGGTAAAGACGCTGCAATCGCCCGACGCCACCGTCGCCGAGAAGAACGCCGCCGTCCGCAGCGTTGCCGACAATATCACCTGGAGCAAAGCCGCCAACACCCTCACCATCCACTACCGCCTCGTCCTTTAGCCATGCTCATTTTATGGTTAATTGATATATGGAGGCCCGGACGGAGAGCTCGGCGCGTCACTGCGCTACCTCTCCCAGCGCTACTCCATGCCCTACCCCGAGCTCAAGGGCCTGCTGACCGATATCGGCACAGAGGAAGCGTCATGGCCCCCAATTTTGGCGCGGTATTTTTCCAGTCCGTCCAGCACATAGACCCATTTGGCGGGCAGCAGATTGAGCGCCACCTCTACCCTGCCGTCCCGGTACACGGTCATCTGTTGGAGGAGATGCCCGTAAAAGTCATCGTCCGCCGTGCGCCCGCTGACGATTCCCGTGATGGCGGTGCGAATGTCTGGCTTTAGGGTCTGCGTGTCGGTGTTCAGCGTCTGCCGCTGTTTGATCGCGGCGATTTTCTCCTGCACCCGGTTCATTTCACTTTCACAGCGGGCTTTGGCGCGCTGATAGTCAGCCTTGGTGATGCTCTCGTCGAAAAAGCGGTCATGGATGGTGTCGTTGCGGGCTTGCAGCTTTTCAAGCTCCAGCTCCAGCCGCCGCAGCTCCTGCTCGCCGCTGTCCTCATCGGACGTCAGAACGCGTTCCACAATGCGGGCGAGGCTCGATATGATCGCTCTCTTATCCAGCGTCACGTCGTTCACCGAGCGCCGCAGAAGGTCCATGGCGATGTCGTCCCGGATCTGCCGCCCGACGCTGCATCCGATGACATTTTCTGCACCGTCTGTGCGCCGCAGGCCCTCGTTGGTGGCGGTGAAGCAGCACCAGCGATAATAGGAGCTTCCGTCCTGCCGCTTTTTGGTGCGGTGGGAGAAGCTCTTGCCGCACTCACCGCAGCGAATTTTACCAGAGAGCGGATAGCGGTTGCCGTGTCCGCCGCAGCCTGTCGCGCGGTTGCGGCGGGACAGCTCCCGCTGCACCGCCTGCCACGTTTCGCGGTCGATGATGGGCTCGTGGTGGTCTTTCAGCTCGACCAGCGGCTCCTTGCCGTGGTTGTACTTCTTTTCGTGCGTCAGATAGTCCGGCGTGTAGGTCTTTTTCTGAATCAGGTCACCGCAGTATTTTTCATTTTTCAGGATTTTTGTCACGGTGGCAGATGACCAAAGGCAGTTGCCCTTGCTGCTGAGGATACCGGCCTCTCGCAGCTCCCGTGCGATGGTGCTGCACCCTTTGCGCTCTTGCAGGTACTTATGGAAGATGAGCCGGACAACTTCCGCGCCCTCCGGGTTGACGGTCATCTTGCCGCCGATCACGTCGTAACCCAGCAGCGAGCCGCCAAAAACGACGCCCTTCTCCATGCTGCGCATCTGCCCCCATTTGGAGCGTTCAGAGGTCCTTCGGCTTTCGTCCTGTGCGAAGGAACTCATGATCGTCAGCCGCAGCTCCCCATCGTTGGTTCGGGTATCCAGGCTGTCATTGAGAAACAGCACGCCGACGCCGCGCCGCCGCAGCTCGCGGGTGATTTGCAGCGCGTCTACTGTGTTGCGGGTGAAACGGCTGACCTCCTTGGTCACGATCAGGTCGATCTGTCCCAGCTCCGCCGCATGGAGCATTTTATTGAACTCCACGCGCTTGTTGGTCGATGTGCCGGAAAATCCTTCGTCAGCATAGATGCCTTGCAGCTCCCAATCCGGCTGGCGCTGGATGTACTCGCGGAAATACCGCTGCTGCGCTTCAAAGGAATTTGCCTGGTCTTCCTTATCTGTGGATACGCGACAATACGCTGCTACTTGTAACATAAAAATCCCTCCTTTTCGTGGTATCATACGATACAGAATGTGCATTTGCAATTGTGTGAATACTGAAAGGCACTATTCCTTTACAGATTTTGATTTTCCTGTATTTCTTTTCTGTTCTTCTAATTTTTGTACGCAGTTCCTACACTGCATTTCGTTAAGAACCCCTTGACGCTGCAAGGCGAGCAGGACGGCTCGCTGGTACGCGAGAAGAAAGTCCTGCCCGATCTCGTCTGCCGCCTGATTATGCAGCAGCTCCGGTTTGCTTGCCATCCTGCTCCCCCCTTTCCTTGAAACTATGCAGAGAGACCGGTGAACTTGTTGCCGTTTTCCCGGAAGCGGTTTCCTGCCTGATGAAACTCAATTTCTGCTCCTTGGCACGCTCGCGTCATTGACGGTCATGGCCTGCTTCCCCGAAAGAGAAACGCTCCGGCGGTCATTCAATTTTGTGGAAGATCGTTTGTGCTGAATTTCAACTTCCACAAAAATGATAGCAAGCGTTGACGGAGATTTCAATATGTGGTAAACTATTCGTGTGACAAATGATTTACCACACACGATGCGGAGCTGTGTCCACGAATGGAGGAAAAGCCTTGAGAGCCTTGTATTGCTTGAGTTTTGGCCCAAAAAAGGAATATGTAGAAACGGATTTCAAGCCCGTGGAATATCGTCTTGGGACAACCCTTATTGCCTTTTTGTCCACAGATTTCGCTTCTTTACGGGCGAAATTACTGGTGCGAACAACGCCCATGATGGAAAATCAAGCCATTACCGAGATCAAAAATGCGCTGAGCGCGATCCATCCTTTCGGGGAACGCTTTGTGCAGTCCCTCTTTTTTGAAGAAAAGCTGGCAGACGTGCTTGATGAACGCATGGAAGGTTTTGAGAAGCTGCAAAAGGAACTCTCTGCCTTTGCAGATGCCGTGCTCGTGCCGGACAGATCTAAGTTGAGCGCCAAGCAGCGTTTGGCGCTCTATATGAGCCGCGATTTTCAAGCTGCCACAGCGATCGCCGGTTTGGACCTGAAGATGCGCGCAGAACGAAAGCTGTATGTAGATGAGCAGAATTTTGATCCGGTGTTGGCGGCAGACCGCATTTTGACGCCACCAAAGTCCGTCCGGTTTGCCCGCATCGAGGGCTCGGACGATTTGGGCGCGACGCTGCTGACAGAACTGCTGGAGATGGTCGAGCAAGGAATTGAATTGAAAAAGTGTGAATATTGTCATCGTTACTTTATCCCGTTCTCTTCCAAAGCTCTTTATTGTGATCGGTCAGTCGGTGATACCGGAAAAAGCTGCAAAGAACTCGCAGTCAAAGAGAAGCATGAAAAGAAAATCGCTGCCGATGATGGCTTAAAGCTCATCCGGCAGCGGATCAAAACCTATGATATGCGTGTTCGCCGTACTCCGGCTATTTACACAGATGCCGCATTTCAAATCTGGAAAGCACAAGCGGAGAATGCACGAAACCGCTATGTGAACGGTGAATTGACCTATGAAGAATTAGATGCGCTTACACAGCTCCCAAAGAAGAAAGGCGAAAAATAGACGAAGAAAACACGAAATGTTTGCGTATTTTTCTTGTTCTTTGCGTATACTGTGATATAATAAAGGCGAGGTGATGAGTGTGACCTTAAAAGAATTGCGTATTTCAAAAGGGTTGAATCAGGCCCAATGTGCGGAATACCTCGGTATGTCCACGCGCAACTATCAGAATTACGAAAACGATGCCGCAAAAGCAAATACAGCCAGATACCATGCGATTTATCAAAAGCTGGAAAGCTATGGTCAGCCTGTTGTCTCGGTTTCCTTACCCTCGCAAACAACAGAGTTTCATACGAATGTTGTCACGGGTACAGGCTTGCAGGCGTTGGCAAACAGCGTGGCAAAGTACGGCAAGCGTGACTGCTTCAGCACCTTGCAGAAGTTTGTGGCCGGCTCCTACGATGGGAAGATCTGTATTTTATACGGTCTCCGTCGAACCGGAAAGACAACACTTCTGTTTCAAATGCTTTCCGAACTGCCCATAGAAAAAACGGCCTACATCAAGGTGCAGACCATTGATGATATGTCGCGGCTGACAAAGGACTTGAAAGCTCTGTTTGAACTGGGCTATCGGTATGTGTTTATTGATGAAATTACGCTCCTGAATGACTTCATCGACACCGCTGCCGTGCTTTCCGATGTGTTCAGCATGATGGGCATGAAAATCGTTGTTTCCGGTACGGACTCTCTTGGTTTCGCTATGGCGAACCGCGATGAACTGTACGACAGAAGCGTGACGATCCACACCTCTTTTATTCCCTTTCGGGAGTATGCGCGGCTCCTGAACATCCGTTCTGTCGATTCTTATATTGAATACGGCGGAACACTGAAAATGGAAAATATGAGCTTTGACGATCCGGATGCCGCCTTTGACGAGGTCGCGTTTCGGGACGATGAAAGTACCCGGAAGTATATTGATACCGCCATCAGCCGCAACATTCAGCATACACTGAAAAACGACCATTACGGCGAATACTTCAATCAACTGCGGGAACTTTACGAAAAAGGCGAACTGACCAACGTCATCAACCGCATTGTGCAGCACATGAACCACCGGTTTGTGCTGCGCGTAGTAGAGGACGAATTTAAGTCCCATGATTTTGGCTCCGCAAAGGAACTGCTTTTACATGATCTCCCTGCGGAACGGGCAACTGTTCTCTACGATGTCAATGAAAAGCAAATATTGGAGCGATTAAAGGCCATCATTGAGGTCAAGGAAAAGAGTGAAACAACCGTCCCGATCACGCAAGAGCATATCGACAAAGTGAAAAAATATTTGCTTATGCTGGATCTGATCGTCAACTGTCCGGAACGGTATGAAAGCGGTAAGCAGGCAGAGCATATCGTCTTTTCCCAGCCCGGTATGCGCTATGCCATCGCAAAGGCTTTGGTCTACTCCCTGATGCAGGATGCCTATTTCGCATCGATTTCCGAAGCGGATAAGGCATATATCACAGGAAAGATTCTGGACGATGTAAAGGGCCGGATGCTGGAGGACATTGTTCTGCTGGAAGTCCGCAAAACCGCGCCCAGTACGATGGAAGCGTTCAAATTCAAGTTCGATGCCGGCGGCGAGTTTGACATGGTGATTTATGATAAAACGAATCAAAATTGCAGCATTTATGAAATCAAGCACAGCACCGAGGCCAACGAAAAGCAGACACTTCATCTGCGTGATGCAGAGAAATGCCAAATCGTTGAAAAACGCTTTGGCCCGATCAGCGGTAAATTCGTTCTTTATCGCGGAAAAGATACGTTTGCCGAGGGTGTTCAGTATTTGAATGTAGAAAATTTCCTGTGTGGTCTGAAGTAACTTTTTGAGGGGGATTTATCATGAACTATATTTTAAAGCAGTTCGATGAACCGCTGGTTAAATTCTCCGCGACGACGGATACCAGCGAACCGGAGACCCAAATTGTTTGGACGAATGAAGAAAAAGCGACATTGCTGCCGCTTGATCTGACGCTGACGCCGGACGGATTGAGCCGTTGGCTGCGCCGCCGCACAATCCCCAAAAACCGTGCCTATGTCCATAGCCTTTTAGCAAAATGCGGCTTAAACATCAACCGTCCGCTCGGTATTATCAGCGTTTGTAAAGGACTATCCCTTAACGATTGCTATTGGGTCGTCGAGGACGGTGACACCGCTTCTTTTGACAAAGTAAATCTCTACGACAACCCATTCAGCAATGTTCTGGCCGAGCTTGCCTTTACCGGCTATGGCAGCAGCGTCCGCACCTCCCTGCTTCCCAGCCCGGAGTTTACCACCAATGGAATGCTCCGCAAATGCTGGCGGCGCATCGGCGGTAAGGTGTATCTCTATAAGGGCGGCACAGGGGGCGCGGCCAATACCGGCAACGAACCATACTCTGAGTTTTACGCCGCACAAATCGCCGCCGCCATGGGCGTTCACGCGATCCCCTACGGCTTATCCCGTTGGAAAGGCGTTCTCTGCTCCACCTGCGAGCTTTTTACCGACAAGGCGTATGCCTACCTCCCGATCGGACATCTCGTTTCTAAGGGCGGCATGGGGGCTGTCAGGACATATTACGGGAAGATGGGAGTCGAGTTTGTCAACGCACTGAACGAAATGCTGGTGTTCGATGCGGTGATCTGCAATGTGGACCGGCATTTTGGAAACTTCGGCGTGATGGTCGATAACCGGACGAATACCATCGTCTCCCCCGCCTCCCTGTTCGACCATGGCAATTCCCTCTTTAACTTTGCAGGCGCGGACGTCTGGGCGAACGAGACCGCATTGGAGGAATATATCGAAACGCTGTACCCCAGCGTGTACGATGATTTTCTCGGCACAGCCAAGGCCGTGCTGACGCCGGAGCTGCGTGAAAAATTGCGCCATCTGCTGAACTTCAAGTTCAAGAAGCACTCCCGCTATAACATGCCTGAAAATAGGTTGCGGATGGTGGAGCGGCAGGTGCAGAAACGGGCAAGGATATTATTGTTGGATATGTAAATATAACAGAATCGGCATCATGTCAATAGTCTCTATATTTCCTTGCGCTTCTTTGAAACAGGTGAGCTGCTATGCGGTGTGGAGTTATCATTCCGGCAATCATGCCACCGTTCC
>ENA-OUQP01000168-OUQP01000168.1-human-gut-metagenome-genome-assembly--contig:-NODE-168-length-68391-cov-17.929056_pt1 | contig 68391 bp, 60 predicted proteins | sample MGYA00237951_ERZ548836 | MGnify/ENA primary metagenome ERZ548836 (study PRJEB26490, sample SAMN05194702) | human gut metagenome | biome: terrestrial biome; feature: human-associated habitat; material...
TTGAATCAGAGACAGCATCCATTTTTTCACTGGCCTCTGCTCTTGTAAGTCCTGCCGCTTCTCGGCAAAGCTGGTAAATTGTTTTGTTTTCCCTGATGGATTGTTTACCCATGAGAATTTCCTCCTCGTCTATCATTGAACCTGCGGATCATTTATGTTCCAGGCCGCATGCTGAACGTGTATTTCTTATATTAATTTTATTATACATAAATTATGAACTAACAACAAGTAATAGACTTCGTAAAATTACCATTACTGTTCACTGGCAATGTCCCGCGAGGTGTTTTTGGTGAGCGAAGGTCACGGAAATTTTTTTACAATTAAATAATCCATTCCAATGAAAAGCCAGACCAGTTATTCATAGAAAAGCCAGGTTCAGATACACTGATTAACCTCAGTACATCCGGATCTGTTTTTTTGTTGCTATCGTTACTTTCGTCTGCCTTTGCCACGCTTGCTTCCTGGAGATTTCAATGACAAACCCTCTCCCATAAGGTATAATAAAGCAGAGTATTTTGTTTTGCTCATCACGAAACGAGAGGGAGATCTACATTAATGGATGCGAATGTGATCAATGAATTGAAAAGCGGCCTAAGTGCCGCTTATATAAATGGTTCTGTGGCGGCAAATCTGGCGTATAAGCCAACATTTGTGTCGAATAATCCGGAAGATGGGAAGAAAGTTATTTCATCTGTGGAGGATGAATTGCTGCGTTGTGATCAGTTTCAGATCAGTGTTGCATTTATCACGATGGGCGGTGTGACGCCGCTCCTGCAGACGTTAAAAGGGCTTGAAAAAAAGGGTATTAAAGGACAGATTCTTACGACTAATTATCTGAACTTCAGTGAACCACGAGCACTTGAAAAACTCAATGGATTAAAAAATATTACGCTGAAAATGTACGACGCGGAAGCTGCTGGAAATGGTTTCCACACGAAGGGATATATTTTCAAAAAAGAAGAGATTTATCGGATTATCATCGGAAGCTCCAATATGACAAGTGCGGCGTTAACTGTAAATAAAGAATGGAATACGAAACTGATTTCTACAGAAGATGGTGAAGTAGCAGAAGAAATCGTAGAAGAGTTCCAGAATCTTTGGAACAGTGAGTATGCATTGCCTTACGATGATTTTTATGAAGTCTACAAAGAACGCTACAATATCATAAAACACCAGCGGGAAATCGCGAAAAGCGAAGAAATTCCGTCGCTGGAAAAATATAGATTAAAGCCAAACTCTATGCAGGAGAGATTTATTGCGAATTTGCGAAAGATTCTGGAGCAGGGAGAAGAGCGAGCATTGCTGATCTCCGCCACGGGAACTGGAAAGACATATGCATCCGCATTTGCTATGCGTGAGCTTGGTTTCAAAAGAGTGTTATTTTTGGTTCACCGTGTAACACTTGCGAAGCAGGCTAAAAAATCTTTTGAAAAAGTTTTTGATAAGAAGGTGACAATGGGACTGGTGGGAGCAGGGTCTTATGAATATGAGAAAGATTATGTTTTTGCCACAGTAGAAACCTTGAATAGGGATACCCATTTGTTTCAGTACCAGCCGGATGCTTTTGACTGTATCATTTTGGATGAGGCTCACCATAGTTCCAACAATATTTATACAAAGGTTATTGATTATTTCAATCCGAAGTTGTTTTTAGGGATGACTGCGACACCGGATAAAAGAGATGATAATCAGGAAGGTAAAAATATATATGAGATTTTCCATTATCAAATCGCTCATGAAATCCGTTTGCAACAGGCAATGGAAGACAATCTGCTTTGTCCATTTCATTATTTTGGCATCAGTGAGGTTGTTTCCCTGGATGACAAAACATTGCAGGCTACAAAACTGACAGATGATGAGTTCAATCAGCTTACCAGTGATGAGAGAGTGAGGCATGTGATTGAACAGTCGGAATATTATGGCTATAGCGGTGATCGTGTAAGAGGTCTTATTTTCTGTAGTCGTGTTAAGGAATGTGAAGAATTATCGAGAAAGTTTAATACTCTGGGATATCGTACAATTGCTCTTAGTGGTTCTGATAGCGAAGAAAAACGACAGAAGGCATTTGAGAGACTGGCAATGGATGAAGCGGATACAACGGAAGAGATGCAGCCTTTGGATTATATTTTTTCACGAGATATATTAAATGAAGGTGTGGATATTGTTGAGGTAAATCAGGTCATTATGCTCAGACCGACGCAGTCTCCGATTGTATTTATTCAGCAGTTGGGACGAGGTCTTAGAAAGGCACTCGGAAAAGAATATGTTGTTATTTTGGATTTTATTGGAAACTATAATAATAACTTTATGATTCCGGTAGCTCTATCAGGAGACCGTTCTTATAACGCTGATGTGATCCGCAAATATGTAATCAGTGGAAATAGTACAATACCAGGTGCCTCAACAGTTCATTTTGATGAGATTTCCAAGAATAAGATATTTAAGTCTATTGACAAAATCAAGGGGATGAAAACGCTGATCAAAGAAAGCTATATCTCTTTGAAGAATCGGTTAGGACGGGTTCCGCTTCTGTATGATTTCTATGAAAATCAGGAAATTGATCCACTGGTAATTATTAGAGAATATAAAACATATTATGCCTTTATGCAGGCAATGGAAAAGGATAAATACAAGAATGACTTAAACGAACAGGAGAAACTAACACTGGAGTATTTATCCAAAACGGTTCTCTCAGGAGTGCGTCCTGACGAACTTTCAATATTGAATCAATTGCTTTATAGAGATCATATCGGGGCTGCAGATTTTATAAAAGAATATCAAAAGACCTATGGAATTGAAATCAGCATGTCACAGGTTAATGAAGCAATTCAGGTGCTGCAGGGACATTTCGTGAGTAAAGAAGCAGAATATCAGAAATTTTGTCAGATTGATATTCTGGAAAATGATCAATCAGGAATGATCCGAAGATTGCAAAGTTACACAGAAAGACTTGCACATATTCATTTCTACACGCAGGTGGAAGATATTATAAAAGTCGGTATTGCCAGATATAAGGATAAATATTTTTCGGGACGAATTGTGGATAGTCCGTTTGTATTATATGAAAAGTATTCCAGAAGAGATGTAAGCCTTCTTATGAATTGTGGCAAGGATTTATCTTCTATTATGTATGGTATGAAACGAATTGAAGATGATGTTTTCATCTTTATTACATATCACAAAGAAGAAAGTCAGGATGAAAAAAACTATGTAGAAGGAAAACCTGATTATGCAGATGCTTTTGAGGATGATCTGATTTTTAAATGGGATTCTCAGATAGGGAAAGGCCTGGATAGTTCTTATATGAAGGATGTACTTGAAGCACAAAGAAAGCATTTATTTGTAAAAAAATCAGATGCGGAGACAAGCTTCTACTATATGGGGCAATTTGATGTATTAGAAGCCAGAAATGCGCATAAAGAAGATAATCGTGGCCGTATGCAGCCAATTACGAAGGTCACTATGAAAATGCATCATGCAGTGCGAGAGGATTTATTAAGATATTTACAGTCAAATATTACGGCATAAATGGTTGGAGGTATGAAATACATGAAGACAATAAAAGTAGTTGCAGCGATTATCTGCGATAATATAAAAGAAAAGAATAAAATATTTGCAACAGCACGAGGCTATGGTGAGTTAAAAGGAGGATGGGAATTTCCAGGCGGAAAAGTAGAACCAGGAGAAACATCACAGCAGGCGCTCGTAAGAGAAATTATGGAAGAATTAGATACAGAAATTAAGGTCGGTGAGTTGATTGATACGATAGAGTTTGATTATCCAACCTTTCATCTTTCGATGGATTGTTTTTGGGCGGAGGTTACAAAAGGCCATCTTGAATTAAAAGAAGCAGAAGCAGCAAAATGGCTTACAAAGGATCAGTTAGATAGTGTTGCCTGGTTACCGGCAGATGTCACATTGATAGATAAAATTCGAAGGTACATGAAATAAGCTATAGTCGAGGAGAAACTTCATGGACAGCAAAGAGAAGGGTTCGATATTCAATGTGAAGGATTAGATGATGCTACTGGTGAAATAGAATACACAATGTTGTGGCAGCAGAAATAGAAAGCGGATTTTTGGGGAGGATTTTATATGGAGTTTAACAATAAAGTAGTGATTGTGACGGGAGGCGCGCAGGGCATTGGAAAGACCATTGCAGAGGAATTTCAGAAGCAGGGTGCCTTTGTATGCAGCATTGATAAGCAGCCAGGAGTATACTTTACCGGTGATCTTGCACAGCAGGATACATTGGAGAAATTTGCTCAAAAAGTGATTACTGAATATGGTCATGTGGATTATCTTATCAATAACGCATCACCGTTGATGAAAGGAATTGACAACTGCTCTTATGAAGAATTCAATTATGCATTAAAAGTAGGTGTTACGGCACCATTTTATCTGGCAAAATTATTTCAGTCATATTTTTCTGAAGGAGCTGCCATTGTCAATATTTCATCTTCCCGTGACCGAATGAGTCAGCAGCAAACCGAAAGTTACACTGCAGCAAAAGGCGGAATTTCAGCATTGACGCATGCATTGGCAGTCAGTCTTGCAGGAAAAGTACGAGTTAATTCCATCTCTCCGGGATGGATAGATACTGACTTTACTGAATATACAGGAGCAGATGCAGTACAGCAGCCGGTTCATCGTGTCGGAAATCCCCTGGATATAGCTAATATGGTACTGTTTCTTTGCTCTGAAAAAGCAGGCTTTATCACAGGTGAAAACATCTGTATTGACGGTGGTATGACAAAACAAATGATTTATCATGGTGATTATGGTTGGAGATTTGAAGGATGATAATATTCTTGTGTAGCAGGAATATTTTTTTACACTTGAAAATTGTGCATAATATACAAAACACGGGTGCGGTTATTGTGAAAAACAATGGTTTTAGATTTTTTTGCACAATTACGACAAATGTCGTTTTTGAAAGAACCGTGAATTTATATAATCAAAGAGCATTAAGTCAAACGTCTTTATGAAAAAACACAAATATAATGACAACACCTAAAAGAAAGGAAGAAGTAATTATGTATGAAAAATTGATGACATGCCTGGAAAGCGTGAGAAAGAAAATTGATTTCAAACCAGAAGTTGCACTGATCCTTGGATCCGGACTTGGAGATTTTGCAGATGGAATTCAGATTGAACAGACCATCGACTATACGGATATAGAGGGATTTCCGGTTTCTACTGTAAAAGGACATAAGGGACGTTTTGTGTTTGGGTATGTGGAGAAAACACCGGTTGTAATTATGCAGGGACGTGTTCATTATTATGAAGGATACGCAATGTCAGATGTTGTTCTTCCAACGCGTCTTATGGGAATGCTTGGTGCGAAAAAAATTCTTCTCACCAATGCTGCAGGAGGAGCTAATCCTTCCTATAAACCGGGAGATTTCATGATGATCACAGATCACATTACAACGGGAGTTCCAAGCCCTCTGATAGGACCGAACATGGATGAGCTGGGAACCAGATTTCCGGATATGAGTGAGGTATACAGCCGCCGTCTTCAGGATGTGATTCGCAAATGTGCAAAAGAATGTGATATCAAACTTCAGGAAGGTGTTTATGTACAGTTTACGGGACCAAATTATGAGACTCCTGCAGAAGTAAGACTTGCACAGAGATGGGGTGGAGATGCAGTTGGAATGAGCACCGCATGCGAAGCTATGGTTGCCCGACACATGGGAATGGAAATCTGTGGAATTTCCTGCATCACAAATATGGCAGCAGGAATTTCCCAAAAAGAGCTTAACCATAAAGAAGTGCAGGAAACAGCAGACCGCGTAGCCAAATCCTTCAAGGAACTAGTAACAAAAGTTGTTGTAAATATGTAAGACCCATAAGTAAGACATCAGAAAGGAGATAAAAGCCATGAAGAAATATAAGAGAATATTTACTATTGTAATAGACTCCTTTGGGGCAGGAGAAATGCCGGATGCAGCCCAGTACGGGGATGAAGGAACAGATACTATGGGACATATTTCCCAGAATGTAGATGAATTTACGATTCCAAACCTTCAGAAGCTTGGAATTGCAAATCTTCATCCGTTGAAACAGGTTGCAGCAGTGGAGCGACCAATGGGTTATTATACATTTTTAAAAGAAGCCAGTACCGGAAAAGATACTATGACAGGACACTGGGAAATGATGGGGCTTCACATCACAAAGCCGTTTAAGACTTTTACAGAGACCGGATTTCCAAAAGAGCTGATTGATGAGCTTGAGAAGAGAACGGGACATAAAGTAATTGGAAACAAGAGCTCCAGCGGAACAGAGATCCTGGATGAACTGGCTGAGGAAGAAATCGCTACCGGTCATATGATCGTTTACACATCTGCTGATTCTGTATTGCAGATCTGCGGAAACGAGGAGACTTTCGGACTGGATGAACTGTATCGCTGCTGTGAGATCGCTCGTGATATCACCATGAGGGATGAGTGGAAAGTCGGACGTGTTATTGCAAGACCTTACCTTGGCAGGAAAAAAGGTGAGTTCAAACGTACCAGCAACCGCCATGATTATGCACTGAAGCCCTACGGAAAAACTGCGCTTAATGCATTGAAGGATGCAGGTTATGATGTGATCTCAGTTGGAAAGATTTTTGATATTTTTGACGGCGAGGGACTGACAGAGTCCAATAAGTCAAAAAGCTCTGTTCATGGAATGGAACAGACAATTGACATTGCGAAAAGAGAGTTTGAGGGGCTTTGTTTTGTAAATCTTGTAGATTTTGATGCTCTTTGGGGACATCGACGCAATGTAAAGGGATATGCAGAGGAACTTGAAAGATTTGATGTAAAACTTGGTGAACTTCTTGATGAGCTTCGCGAGGATGATCTCCTGATCATTACAGCTGATCACGGAAATGATCCGACACATACAGGAACTGATCACACAAGAGAAAAAGTACCATTTTTTGCTTATTCCCCATCTATGGAGGGATATGGAAAACTGGAAGATCAGAATACTTTTGCAGTAATTGGTGCAACAATCGCAGATAATTTTGGAGTTAAGATGCCGGAGGGAACAATTGGAAGTTCTCTTCTGGATGAACTGAAGTAAACGGAAGATTCGTTCCTCAATTATTTCCTGAAATACTATGAGACAGATATCCGTAAATATTTTTCGGAAAAGTCTCTCAACCCTGTATTTTCAGAGGTGGCATATACTATATTCTGTGAAGGCGTACCGGCAGGAATTTTTCTAGGAAAAAAAGAGGCCGATGGAGTATTTTCTGTAAATATGGATTATACTACACCTGTTTACAGAGACTGTTCTGTGGGAAGATTTCTATATTCCAGATTAAAGGAAGAAGGATTTAAAAAGGTAATCTGCAGTGAAGTACATGAAGCACATAAATCTTATATTGGGAAAATGGGATTTTGTGAAGAAAACGGTGTGTATGTAAAAGAACTATAAAAATACATTAGGTAATCGATATAAAATGATTTATGTGAATCAATAACTAAAAGACAGGTTTAGATACATTGAAATAATTTCAGTGTATCCAGACCTGTTTTTTTACAGCTTCAGGTAGTTCAGATGCAATACAGATTTTTCTCTTTCTGAGAATGGATTTCATTTTTGACCACAGTTTTTTCAATAGGGTTTAAATCCAGACTGTTTTATGTTTACTTTATACAGTGCTACTTCTGATTGCACTGATTTTTTCGATATAGAAGAAACAGCATAAATAATAGAATTACCGGAAAAATAAGTCCGCATCCCATGCCAATCCGAATATTATTTCCAGCACTCTGGGTAATACGACCAACGATTCCAGGTCCAATACTGCCGCCTAAATCTCCCGCCATGGCAAGAAGAGAGAACATAGCCGTTCCGCCTGTTGGAAAAGTTTTTGAGGAAATACTGATTGTTCCAGGCCACATGATTCCAACTGAAAATCCACATGCAATACAACCGATAAGTCCGATAATCGGGCTGGATGACAAAGCGGCAAGTAGATAACAGACAACGCATAATATGCCTGAACCACTCATAAACTTCATTAAATCTAACTGTTCTCCATATTTACCAAAAATTATACGGCTGATTCCCATTGTTACTGCAAACATACATGGACCTGTTAAATCTCCCAGGGCCTTTGATAATCCAAGTGCTGATTCTGCATAAGCAGATGCCCATTGAGCCATTGCAAGTTCAGAAGCTCCGGAACAGATCATCAGACATATTGCAACCCAGAAAAATGGTTTGGAAAACAAATTCTTAATTCCCATTCCAGAACCATTGTCAACCAGAGATTCAATGGGACAGGTTATGAAGTTATAAGTATTAACTGCAGGAATGATTGCCCATATTACAGCGAGCCATTTCCAGTTGTCTATTCCAAATATCAGGAAAAATAAGCTGGAAATCAAAATTGTCCCAACAGCTCCCCAACAGTAAAACGAATGGAGCAGACTCATAGTTGCTTCTTTGTTTTCAAACGGACAGGCCTCGATAATAGGACTGCAAAGTACTTCTATTAAACCGCTTCCGATGGCATAAACAATAACACTACATATAATTCCAATAAAAGGATCAGGTAAAAAATCAGGTAAAAATGCCAGTCCAAGCAGACCCAGTGCAGCAAATATTTCTGATGCAACAATGCACACACGATATCCGATATGATCTACGAATTTGGCACAGAACAGGTCAACCAGAAGCTGTGTGAAAAAGAAGAAAGTGGATATCAGAGCAATGTTACCGAGAGAAATATGGTAGTCACTGTGAAATTTCAAAAAAAGAAGCGGTGAGAAGTTTGCCGCAATAGCCTGTGTGATAAAGCCCATATAACAGGCAATTTTTGTCTTATGGTAGTTAGTTTTTTTAATAGCATTCATTTTTTATTTTCCACTCCGAATGTTTTTAACAGTTTTATGTTCGATAGAAAGATGCTCATAACAACATTTTGCCTAGTGACTGACATCTGCCATTACCATTACAGAAGCAGAATCATAGGTCTCTTTAAAATCATGAGATACTTTTACTTTAAGGATAAAGTCTCCCTCAATTTCATTCATCCGTTTAAAAATCATAAGAATACCTCTTCCCTTTTTTCGCTTGATTATATAGCAAATATTAGATATATACATTGAATTAAATTGCATAAATACTGTATAATATCGTAAAAAAGAAAGAATGTGATATGGGAATGGATTATAACAAAACATATAATAAAATACTTACAGACGAGGAGTTCATGGAAACTAAACAGCATGGAAGCAGTGATTATCCATTCCAGTATTATTATGATAATCTGGAATTGTTTGATTTTCATTGTATTGAATGGCACTGGCACAGGGAATTTGAGTTTTTATATGTCGAGTCTGGACAAGTTACATGTGGGATAGGCGAAAAAAAGATTATATTGTCAGAAGGAGAAGCGATTTTTATCAATTCTAAAATATTGCATCAGTTTTATGCATCATCTGATGGTGTTATTCCTAATTTTGTATGTATGCCCGAATTTATTGCGCCAGAGAACAGTTTGATCTATAAAAAATATATTTTACCAATCATTTCATCGAATATATCCTTTCAATGTTTTCGAATTAATGAATCATGGCAGGTAAAAATTATACAAATTATGATAAAAATAATGGAAATACAGGAGAATGAGAAAATAAGGGAGCTTGCTACTTTGGCATTGTTGCAGAATTTATGGCTGATTTTTTATGAAAATGTAAAGTTATCTGGTAAAGAAGAGGTGCAAACAGTTGATGAGGCTGCACAGAAAAGAGTACAGTTAATGATGCAATATATACATGAAAATTATAATCATGGGCTGTCGCTGGATGAAATAGCTTCACATATAGGAGTCAGCAAAAGTACAGCACTTAATTTGTTTCGACGATTTTTACATACTACGCCGGTTGATTATCTGATAGGATATCGTTTACAGGCAGCTTCCTGGTTATTGAAAAATACGAATAAAAAAGTAAAAACAATTGCTTATGAAAGCGGATTCCATAATGTGGATTATTTTTGTAGATTGTTTAAAAGGCGTTATCATTTAACACCATCAGAATATCGTTGTATATGCTTAAAATAGTATAATTAACAGTACATTACAGGTTAATGAAGCAATTCATGTGCTGCAGGGACATTTCGTGAGTAAAGAAGCAGAAGCGGCAAAATCTGCTGGAATGTACTGATGATGAGCATATGTTAAATGCATCGGAGTTGAAGATCCTGGTGGATGCGGTTCAGTCTTCTGAAATTATTACGGAAATGAAATCCAAAGAATTGATACAGAAACAGGAGAAACTTACTATATTATATCGGCTGGTCTGGGTGAGGACATTATTGAAAGATCGCTTGGTGATCTGAATGGTTTTGTAGAGCATCTGGAAGAATACAGGATTGCAGGAAAGATATATGCAGCAAACGTGATGGATGCCGGATTGGTCAAGAATCAAAGTATTTTTCAAAAAGCCTACGATAGGGGGAAGACTTCTATAGCCGCAACCCTTTAATATCTTTAATACGTGATAAGATTGTATTGCAGCTGCAGCTGATAACGCCGGGCAGTGCATCAATAACAGTGTGCAGAAAGTGTTCCATTTCATCACTTGATGAAGCAACGGCATGTACATGCAGCTTGTCTCTTCCTGTGACACGGTAAATCTGCGTGACGGTATCATTTTTATGTAATATATCTGTCACCTGCGAGAGATGATCTGGTTTTGTTTCGATCTCAAAATAGCATGAAACAGCACCGCTGATTTTTTGAGGGTTTATTATAGTTGTATATTCTTCAATTATGCCTTTTTTCTCCAGAGCCTGGATCCGGGCTTTTACTGCTACTCTGGAAATACCGGTTTCTTTACCGATATCAGAGTAAGATATACGTGCATTTTCTATAAGCAACTGGATAATCTTCTGATCCAGTTCATCTAAACCGTTCAGGTACATAAGTGTCCCTCCTGTAAAATAATATCCTCTGGATATTAAATATCATATCATTTATTTTGCTGAAAGTAAACGCGGGCTTGACTTAGCAGCTGTAACTACATATAATTTTTTCGTAACGTAATTTAAAACTTACATTTCGAATGTACGAAATTAATTTTGATGAAAGGAAGAATAAGTGAAATTATGAAACCTGTGGAGGAATATGATAATGTCAAAAGATGAGTATTTAATCACAGATGCGCCTCTTAAAGCACTGACGTTTTTTGCAATGCCAATGATTCTGGGAAGCTTTTTTCAGCAAATATATAATATGGCTGACTCCATCATCGTCGGCCAATTTGTTGGCTCCTCCGCACTTGCAGCTGTCGGTGCCTGTGCAGCGCTGACCAATGTTTTTATTTGTGTGGCACTGGGCGCCGGGGTCGGTGCAGGTGTGCTTGTGAGCCGCTATTTCGGTGCCAGGGAGTATGGAAAAATGAAGACCATCGTGTCAACGTCCTTGTTTAGCTTTTTAATTCTAAGCATAGTCCTTGGTGTTTTCGGCTTTTGCTCTTCCCACTTGATGATGAGTGTGTTACAAACCCCTGGCGATATACTGAATGATGCAGTGTTATATCTGCGGGTATATTTCGTGGGATTTCCTTTTCTGTTTATGTATAACATTCTTTCCAATATGTTTACTTCCATAGGCGAATCAAAAATCCCACTGGGGCTCCTGATATTTTCGTCAATCTTAAATATTTTTATGGATCTTTGGATGGTGGCCGGACTTGGTCTCGGTGTGTTTGGTGCAGCTCTTGCGACTCTTATAGCACAGGGAATTTCTGCGGTGTTTTCACTTTTGCTTTTCCTTAGCCGGATGCATCGATATAAAAGTCACTTTGACTGGTTTGACAGGCAGGAGTTACATGCCATGCTTCAAATTGCTGTACCTTCAGTTCTTCAGCAGTCTACAGTGTCCATTGGTATGATGATCGTACAGGCAGTTGTAAATCCCTTTGGTACACAGGCACTCGCGGGGTATGCTGCGACGATGCGGGTAGAGAATGTTTTTTCATTGATTTTTGTATCCATCGGCAATGCGGTTTCCCCATATGTTTCCCAGAATCTTGGTGCAAAGAAAATTGAACGGATCAAAAAAGGATATCACGCTGCACTGGTGTTAGATGCATGTTTTGCAGTTCTTGCTTTTATAGTCATTGAAACATTACATACTCAGATTTCCTCGCTATTCCTTGGTAAAGATGGAACTGCCCTGGCTTATCAGGTATCCGAGGGTTATATGAGATGGCTCGGTTACTTCTTCATCTTTATGGGAATCAAAATGGCAACCGATGGAGTTCTTCGTGGTCTTGGAATCATGCGCCCGTTCCTTATTGCAAATATGGTGAACCTGGGGATCCGCCTGTCGGTTGCTTTGATTTGTGCACCGCGTTTTGGCATTGTATTTGTCTGGATTGCTGTACCAGCAGGTTGGTTTGCAAACTTTTTAATATCCTATGTGGCTCTTCGGAGATCATGGCCGACTGATCCGAATCTTCAGACCTGATAACTAAAGCCGATGCGGGACTTTTGGAGTCCTGTATCGGCTTTGTTGATTTTGCAAAGATTTTAAAAAATTTATTTTACTGGTTCATCAGTGCTTTGATATCCTCTTCCGGTGTGGTGATAGGTGCAATACCATAATTTTCAACCAGAAAATTCAGAATATTAGGAGACAGGAATGCCGGAAGAGAAGGACCAAGACGGATATTTTTGATACCCAGGTGCAGGAGGGTTAACAGGATGCAGACTGCTTTCTGTTCATACCAGGAGAGAACGAAGGAAAGCGGAAGCTCATTTACAGAACATCCAAATGCATCTGCAAGTGCCACAGCAACCTGGATTGCACCATAAGCATCATTACACTGTCCCATATCCATCAGTCGTGGCAGACCACCGATCTCTCCCAGATCGAGATCATTGAAACGGAATTTTCCACATGCCAGGGTGAGAACGATACTGTCAGAAGGTGTCTGCTTTACAAATTCCGTATAGTAGTTTCTGCCTGGTTTGGCACCATCACAGCCGGCAACCAGGAAGAAATGGCGGATTGCGCCTGATTTTACGGCTTCTACCACAGTACCTGCATGGGACAGGATGGCTGCATGACCAAAACCGGTTGTCACTTTTTTACCGCCGTTGATACCGGAGAACGTCTGATCCTCTTTGTAACCACCCAGTTCCAGTGCTTTTTCAATAAGCGGTGTGAAATCTTTCTTCTCGTCAATATGAACAGCTCCCGGGAAGGCAACCACTTCTGTTGTAAATACTCTGTCAGCGTAGCTGCTTTTTGGAGGCATCAGACAGTTGGTAGTGTAGAGGATCGGGGCTGGAAGATGGTCAAACTCTTTCTGCTGATTCTGCCATGCGGTTCCAAAATTTCCTTTCAGGTGAGAGTATTTCTTTAAGAATGGATAGGCGTGGGCAGGGAGCATTTCACCATGCGTATAGATATTGATTCCTTTTCCCTCTGTCTGTTCAAGCAAAAGCTGCAGATCTTTCAGGTCATGTCCGGTCACGACAATAAAAGGCCCTTTTTCTACTGTAAGTGTAACATCAGTTGGCTCTGGTGTTCCATAGGTTTCCGTATTTGCCTTATCAAGAAGTGCCATGCACTTCAGATTGATCTCTCCTGTTTTGAGTACTGTGGAAAGCAGTGCTTCTGTGCTTTCTTCATAACCGATCTTAGATAATGCCTCGCAGAAGAACTGATTCACTTCGGCATCTTCATAATTCAGAACATTTGCATGATAGGCATAGGCAGCCATTCCGCGGATACCAAAGAGAATAAGAGACTTCAAAGAGCGGATATCTTCGTTGGCATTCCACAGCTGCTGAAGATCATATTCCTCGGTGCTGCTGTATGGATCCTGACATTTGCTGCAGTCAGGAACCAGTCTTTCTTTTTCAGCTCTGACTTTTTGTATCATATTTTCGATTGCGGCATTGTCAAAACTTACATTTGTAACTGTAGTAAACAGTCCTTCGATTATGATCTGTCCGGTTCTTTTTGAAATAGTTTCCGTGCCGTCGACAGCGTTTGCCAAACTGATCAATGCACCTGTCAGCTCGTCCTGTAATTTCGCTGTATCTGCTTTTTTTCCGCAGACACCGGCATTTCCCGTGCAGCCTGTACATCCGACGGTCTGTTCACACTGAAAACAAAACATTTTTTTATCCATTATTGTATTCTCCTTTTATTCTGTGAATTTTTTTGAATGATCTTTCTTATTATTTTATCCTCGGCCGGTAATATTTATCCTTGGTTTCTGTTAGGAGTATAGTATAATAATTACAACGTGTATGTTTGATTTCCAACAGGAGGATTAATTTTGAAAAAATATTTACCCATTTTAAGAACCAGTCCTTTCTTTAAAGGTCTTACTGATAATGAGATATTATCCATACTGCACTGTGTAAATGCAGCAACAATCTCCAGAAAACGGGATTCTTATATTTTCAGAGCCGGAGATTCTACCGAAGTAATGGGACTTGTGGTGGCAGGCTGTGTTCTTGTTATTCAGGAAGACCTCTGGGGACATCGGAATATTCTGTCAAAATGTCATGCAGGAGATTTTTTCGGTGAACCATATGCAGCAAGTCCGGGAGCTGTTCTGAATGTCAGTGTGGTAGCAGATGAAGATTGTGAGATTATTTTTTTAAATGTTCAAAGACTTCTGGTTTCCTGTCCAACAGTATGTGACCATCATCAGAAGCTGATCCGTAACCTGGTCGGTGTCCTGGCAAATAAGATCCTGATCCTCAACGATAAGATCACACATGTGGGTAAAAGAACGACCAGGGATAAGCTGTTGTCCTATTTGTCGGCGGTATCCATCAGACAGGCATCTTTATCCTTTGACATTCCTTTTGACCGGCAGCAGCTGGCAGATTATCTTTGTATTGACCGTGCGGCAATGTCTGCGGAGATATCAAAGCTGCAAAAAGAAGGACTTATAAAAACAAACAGAAACCATTTTGAGCTGACTGTCTGTAATGATACGGATTCAGGAATAAAAATGTGATATACATCACGGAAAACAGTTATTGAAAAACAGGAGGAAAAAATGTTCATCAGAAAAGCAGAAGAAAAAGATATTCCGAGGATCTTGGAATTGTTAGGACAGGTGCTGCAGATCCACGCAGATATAAGGCCTGATATTTTTATTCCGGGCACAACAAAATATACGACAGACGAATTGACAGAGCTTTTGAAAAATGAAGAAAAGCCAATATATGTTGCAGCGGATGAGGCTGATGTTTGTGTGGGGTATGCATTTTGTCAATTAAAGGAACAGCCTTTTTCAAATAATATGGTACCGTTTAAATCTCTTTTTATAGATGACCTGTGTGTCGATCAGGAGGCACGAGGCCGGCATATTGGGGAAAGTCTGTTTGAATATATAAAAAATAAAGCAAAGCAGCTGGGATGCTATGAAGTGACATTGAATGTGTGGGCAGGAAATACTTCAGCAGAAAAATTTTATGAGAAAATGGGAATGCGGACAAAAGAAAGACAGATGGAATACATATTATAAGATGGTTGAACCGCCCAGAGAAAAAACAGTCGGCTAAGACACAGACTGAGAAGTCCGTATCTTAGCCGGAAAATTTATCACTGTAATGAACATGCATGGCTTCCCAGTCCATAAACACTACATAAAATACTCTTCCGTATTGCTGGCTGTCCACGATCCTTCCGTGATCAAGAACAGAAAGGTAAGAGCCGTCCGCTTTTCGAAGATGAAAGTGGATGTAATAATCATTTTTATTGCCGGCATCGATCTGTTTCCAGATGCTTGCTTCTATCTGCTGCTGTTCATTCTCACGGATCAGGTTGTGGAAGCTTTTATTTGTGAGGCTGAAGAGTTCATCTATATTTTTATATCCGGTCATTTGAAGGAACTCGTGGTTTGCATACAGGAGTTCATCATCATCTTTGTCCGCTCTGTATATGATAAATGCACCCGGAAGGTGTTCAGAGATATCCTTGAATGCAAATCCGAGCTGTTTGCGGATTCCTGACCGGAGCCCATCCCTGTAAGCCATACATCCATTTTTTCCGTGAAGCTTTATTTCATAAAGTGCTGCATCTGCACAGCGCATAAGCTGTGAACGGTTGGAGGCAAAGGTTGGATATTCTGCATATCCGAGAGAAATAAAAAACGGATATTCTTTTCCCTTACATGAAAATGTCTTTGGAAGCTTGGTAAATTGCAGCAGCAGTTCTTCCGCTTCTTTATAGGTATGATCCGGCAGAAGAATGCAGAACTCATCACCACCGTTTCTTCCCAGTAATGTGTTTTTTGGGAAAAAAGCCTTCATGCTATCTGTAAGACTCTTTAATGCCTTGTCTCCATAGACATGTCCGTAAATATCATTAATAAACTTAAAGTCATCAATATCAAGGAGTGCGGCCACAAAATGCGCTTTTGGATTTTTAGTGATCATCCTTTCGGCTGATTCATCAAATCCATAGCGGTTGTAAATATCGGTGAGAGAATCTGTGTGCGCCAGTATTTGAAATTTGTTTTTATTTTCTTTCGATACTAACCACACCCGGGTAAGACCTGAGAGAAGTAAAACGACAGCAGTAAACATTCCGCCGACGGTTACCAGTAATCTAAGGTTTCCCCACCCGCTTTCAGGAGCTACTTCTAATTTCCAGTTTTCTTCCCCTATCGTAAAATCATAAGAAACAGCATGAGTAAATTGGTCATCTGACTGATAAACAACTTTATAAGTGTCGATCCAGGGAGTATCTGTTTTTGAAAGCCTGTATTCATATCCGAAATCCGAAAGTGCACTGATCGCATCTGAAAAAATGTCGGGAACACGCAGGATAACAATGGTAAATCCCCAGAAATATTCCTGGTTGTTTTTATCTTTCAGGTAGACTGGATTGCGGACAGCAATTCCACAGCCGCCCTGTTTTAAATCGAAAGGACCTTGTGTAATGATCATGTGATTGTCTCTTGCGTAACAGGAAATTTTGCTGCGATCTTTATCCTGGAACAGATCGACCTTACCCGATTCCGTCCCCTCAGAAGGATAAATATCTGTCACAATACCATCCGGAGCAAGCTGTATGCTTTCAATAACGTCAGACATAATATTTTCCGCAATTGTGTCAAACTGATTGATCTTTCCGTTTTCACTGATCAGGATCTGCTTTAGCGCATCTGTGATCGCAATTCCATTTGTAATCTCATTTTTTATACGTTCGCCGTAGGTTGTTGCATTTAATTGTGCTGTTATGTGTTGTTGGTCAGTTTCATGTGAGCCTGTTTTGTATACAATTAAACCAACAAGGCATATGCCCAGTAAAAAAACGATAAGAGGTACAATTGTTTTTTTCTTCACCTGGTTCACCTCGTTTTATTAGTTTCACAATAAAACATTATATCATAGAAGTAAAAAAATAGAATGATTTTTTGCGTTAAAGTGATATCGTTTTTTTGGTGTACAATGGAAATATGACCAGAGGGCGAAATATAGTATACAATTAAGGAATATATTGGAAAGAATACTGAAAAAGACTCGCGGTTTTGCAGGGTATATGATATACTGTCCTTTATAAGTAAATATCTTATCGGAATTCACTGAAGACCGGATCGGTGCTGCAAAATCGGTCCTGAGCAGATGAGAATTCCCTTCCACTTAATGACAGGATGGAGCTGTATTTTGAGGATTTCTATATAGACAGATTGCTTGCAAAATATGAGAAAGACAGGCATTTTGCCAGATATGCCACAGGTTTATAAATTCTAAGAACTAAGGAAGAACTGTTGTATGTTAAATAAAAAAGATTTCTTGAAATATGCATCAAAATTAGCATTTCCGATCATGATCCAAAATCTGATCGGAACATTAGTAAATGTTGCGGATACTGTAATGCTGGGATATGTAAGCCAGACTGCCATGTCGGCTTCATCTCTTGCCAACCAGTATACATTTATTCTTTTCTGTTTGTATTATGGTATGGCTACAGGTACTTCAGTTTTATGTGCCCAGTATTGGGGAAAGGGTGATAAAAAGACAGTAGAAAAGATTCTCGGCCTGGCGGAGCGGATCTCACTGATCGTTTCTCTTGTATTTTTCATTATCTCCTTTTCCATGCCGACTACGATCATGAAGATTTTTACAAACAGTCCGGATACGATTGCTGCCGGCAGCGAATACTTGAAGGTGATCTCATTTTCCTTTATGTTTATGGGCTTCTCACAGATTTTCATGAGTGCCCTTCGAAGTGTCGGAAAAATAATGTTGCCTTCTGTTACATACATTGTATCGCTTTGTGTCAATGTATTTTGTAATGCCACCTTTATCTTTGGCCTGTTTGGACTTCCAAAGCTTGGTGTTACCGGTGTTGCCCTTGGTACTGTTATTGCCAGGATCGCAGAGGTATTGATCTGTCTCATCTACTCATTAAACAGCTCCGATGTCAGATTTCGGATAAAATATTTCTGTGCGAAATCCGGTATTCTGTTCAGGGACTTTATGAAAATTGCTTCTCCGGCTGTGATAAATGATGTTGTCTGGAGCTTTGCCGGTTCAGCATTCGCAGCGATCCTTGGCCACATTGGTGATGATATGGTTGCCGCAAATGCCGTAGCTGTTATGGTGGTAAACATTGGTGCCATCGCCTGCCGCGGTTTTGCCAACGCTACTACCATCATTATCAGTCAGGAGCTTGGTAAAGATCACAAGGATACAGCCAGAGAATATGGGAAACGTATGCTGAGAATAACAATTATCGTAAGTCTCATCGGATGTGCCATTATTTTGGCAGTCCGCCCTATGATACTGGACTTCTACCGGGATAAACTGACAGAGACAGCCATGTATTATCTTGGTATATTTATAATTATGACAACCTGGCGTCTTGTGGGAGAGGGAATCAATACCTGTCTTATATGCGGCTGCTTCAGAGGTGGTGGTGATTCCAGGTTCGGAATGATCGTGGATTCCATATTTATGTGGCTTGTTGCAGTTCCTCTGACCTTTATTGCCGCATATGTTTTAAAACTGCCGCCTGTCTGGGTATACTTTATAATGACCCTGGATGAATTCGAAAAAATGCCTGTGGTGTTCATCCACTATTTCAGAAATAGATGGCTTACGAACATTACCAGAGATTTTGACTGATCAGGGGGTTAAGCAGGAGACTAAAAAAATGAAATATTTTGAAGCAAAAATGTCTTATCCTCAGTTTTTAAAATATCTGATCCCGTCGGTACTGACTATGATCTTTTTATCATTTTATACAACGATAGATGGATTTTTTGTATCCCGGTATGCAGGCTCTGACGCGCTTGCAGGAATTAATATTGTTATTCCGATCACCTGTGTTATTTTCGGAACATCTGTCATGCTTGCAACGGGATCAGGTGCCATTATAGGAGAGAGGATGGGACAAAAAAGAGAACAGGAAGCAAATGAGATATTTACTTTTATAACGATCGTGCTGTTCGTACTTTCGGTTGCTTTTACAGTTGTGGGAATCCTTTTCCTGAAACCGATCTGTATTTTTTTGGGAAGCAGTGAGCGCCTGATGGAGCATGTGGTGCCATACGCATTTGTCATATTTTTAGGATCGGTTCCGATGTCATTCAAGCTATTTTTCGAATATCTTGTGAGGACGGATGGGAGATCGTACATCGGAATGATCATGTCTCTGACCGGTCTGGCTTTTAATATTGTTTTCGACTATATTTTTGTGGCTATATTCGGACTGGGAACGCTTGGAGCTGCGTGGGGAACATTTCTCTCCATTACAGTAAGCATGTTGATCGGCCTTATTTATTTCCTGAAATACAGCCATATAAGGTTTTGCAGACCGAAGGCAGATGGGAGTGTTCTTCTGAAATCCTGCACCAATGGAAGCAGTGAAATGCTGACGGAGATGTCTACCGGGATCACTACATTTTTATTTAACCTTATTATCATGCAATATTTTGGTGAAGATGGAGTTGCGGCTGTGACGATCATTATGTATATTTATTATTTCTTCATCGCTTTTTATATGGGAATTGCCGTTGCAGCGGCTCCGATCATAAGCTATAATTATGGCTCTGAAAATCATGACAAGATCAGAGAAATAACACGATATAGTTTTATTACGATTGCCATCAGTTCAGTATTGATCCTCGCAGTATCACTTGTATTTGGAAAACAGATCATCCATTTATTCGTCGGGAACGGAAATGTATTTACATTGACATGGGATGGTTTGAAGCTGTTTAGTCCGGTTTTCCTGTTTATTGGTTTAAATGTATTTCTTTCCGGATACTTTACTGCCCTGGGAAATGGTTTTATTTCGGCATTGATCTCATCAATGCGTTCTTTGATCCTGGTGGCCGTGTTCATACTGATCCTTCCGAAGCTTATAGGTGTGGCCGGCGTCTGGATGACGATGCCGCTGGCGGAAGCCGTGACTATTTTTATAGCTGTTTATCTGTATCGAACATACGGGAAAAGTTTCATGCAGGAAAATTCCAGAGCCACGTCTTAATGATATTTTGCAAAACTCTAACGAAAAAGAGGCCGTCAAGTACGACCTCTTTTTTCGTTATGGCTTTATCATGTCATGGGAGTATTTATAACTCCTGTGGAGATATTTCCAGGTATTCATAGGATGGCTGGAAATCATGGCTGTCACACTGACGGTAATATTGGGTAAAAATACGTTCTATGATATCAGGGATATGCGTTTCATCAGGTTCAAACAGTATGATGAGATACTGCAGGGAACTGTAGCGTGTACAGATATCCACGCGGCGGATATTCTGCCGGATGGCCTGTTCCATATATTCCAGAGTCTGCTCAATGGATTCGATATCAGGAACTGTATCCACAAGTGTCTCGATGGTGATCATCGCCAGATAACATCTGCACTGGCTGCGTGTGACAAGCTGACTCATGTATTCATACTGTCGTGCGAAATCCCGGTAATTCAGATCAAGAGCACCTACATAGATGCCGCTTTTCTGAAGGGACTCTGCCACAAGCTCCAGATCTTTTCCGGAACCGGATGCCGCAAGAGTGCTGCGGTCGATCTGATGGTAGAAAAAGAACTGGTTTTTGCCGTTTTGTTTTACGTAATACAGAGCTTTATCTGCTTTGGAATAGCAGTCCTCAAAGGAATCATCGGTGCTGCACAGACACAGGCCTGCGGACAGTGTGGCAAACCGGAGTTCCGGATCATCGGTAGTGATGGTGTGAAATTTCTGGAACAGATCGTCCATCTGCAGAGACAGGGAATCAGGATCTGTGTCCGGAAGGAACATCAGGAATTCATCGCCTCCAAGTCTGCAGGAAATCCCCTGATCTGCCCGTTTCTGAAGCAGCTTTCCAAGACATTTCAGCGCACGGTCGCCGGCTTTGTGGCCATAGATGTCGTTGATCTTTTTCAGGTTGTCCATATCAAGGAATATCAGACATCCATCATGCGTCTGCATAAATTCTGCGGTAAGACGTTCGCCCAGGTTACGCATGGGAAGACCGGTAAGGAAATCATAGCTTTTTGCATCTTCCTGGCTTTTTATGGTGGCCATTATGTCAGAGATGAATTTGCTGACGGTAAGCTGCATATCCGGAAGATTATAGGTGTCCGGTTCTTCCTGGGAAGGATCCCACTGAGGCAGTCGCTTTTCGTTGAGCAGTTTCAGAAAAATGTCGGTGATCTTCGGGTCGAACTGTGTACCACGGTTTTTACGGAATTCTTCGTAAATAACTTCCGGTGGAAGCGCATTACGGTAGATTCGGCGGGAGTTCATGGCATCGTAGCAGTCTGCAACAGCCACGATGCGGGCATGGATGGGGATCTCTGTTCCGGCCAGTCCGTCCGGATAGTCTTTTCCGTCATAACGCTCATGGTGACTTCTTGCGATTTCTGCCGCATGAGGGATCAGGGTTATGTCCTTCAGAATCTCAGCACCGATAACGGTGTGTTTTTTTATAAGGTTGTATTCATCATCAGTCAGCTGTGCAGGTTTGTTCAGGAACGGATCCGGGATACCGATCTTACCGATATCGTGAAGGTGAGTAGCACGTTTCAGATTCAGGATTTCCTCCGGTGTCCAGCCCAGCTCCTCTGCGATCAGGGCTGCATATTGTGCAACCCGGTAGGAATGGCCGCAGGTGTACGCGTCCTTTGCTTCAATGGTGGTGGAAAGGGTCTGTATCATCTGCAGAGACATTTTTTCATTCTGTTCCTGGTTTTTGCGGATTTCGATCTGCTGGCGTTTCAGTTCCATATCCTGGACATTTTTGATGGCTCTTACAATATTGACGAAAAGCAGGATCAGCATGCCGGCGCCCACAAACAGTCCGGACATCGATGTGACAAAGTATACAGAGGTTGCTTCAACGGCAATACACAGGATCGCTGCCAGCAGACCAACGAGCAAAAGCCGGTCGGCCTTGTTTTTTTCGGTGCGTATATATTGGAAAAGGTGTACAAATATTGTGGCAACGGTGATCGCCAGGATTCCGTGACTTACAGGCATGGTTTCGATATAATCTGCGATACCGGCAGCAGTGAGGATCGTACAGACTGCAAAATTTACCATTGCGATGCTTCCAAGACAGACATAAAATCTGTGATGCAGCCCTTTCTGGAGACTGTCCGCAAAAAACAGGATCGGGAGCGGACACAAAAGGATCATAACGAAGCACAGAGATCCGAGAGCGGAAGCGTTGGGGACCAGGAACTGACGGAGCTTGGATTCACCCAGCATCCAGACTGCGCCCATAACCATGCACCATCCAAGATATTCCATGTCAAATCGTGTATGATAGACCAGTCCCAGAGCGAAACTGAACAGGATCGTGACGATTCCGGCAAACAGGATAAAAAAAGCAATGTAGGTTTCCAGTCCGTATCTGCTGAAAATATATATCCAGATATCTGCCTTGTCTCCGCAGTAAACAGGATTGACAACTCCGGTGTAATTGGAAGTGTAAGTGGTCAGTTCAATACGGAGCTCTTTGCCAGCATCGGAAGCATAAACCGGGCAGAAAACATAACGGCTGGCGGAGTTTTTGCCCACAAGCCTTGTTTTATGCGTGGAGTAGCTGGTCCTGAGGTTGTCCCCTACATAAAAATCCACATCCTGCAGGGAAGAACGGATGGCAAAGCAGGTATCTGTAAGATCAGCGGGAAGCTGGATGGTGAGGACCATCGTGTCACCGACGGGAACCTTGTAGGTGCCCGGAACGGAGATTTCCTGGGTGGTTCCATCCGGTTTCTGCCAGGTAACGGTACCGGAATAGATCACAGAGGCTGCTGAAGCGTCGGAAGAACGTTCATCTGCACCAAAAATCTGCATAAAAATGAACCAGCCAAGGATGGTGAACATCAGAATATAAAAGAAATATCTTTTTCCCTGGTTAAAGGTTTCTGTTTTTTCTCTCATGGTAATATGTCTCCTTATAATGGGAAAGGATTAGTTTGTAAATTGAAAAACTCCTATAGATCGATTATACCAGACTGGAGCGGAAAAATCAGTATAAACAGACGTACTGCGCGAATTTATGTGATCAGCATAAATTCTGTGCATCGCGAAGCGTGTTGCTGAGAACGGAGTGAGCAGTAACAACATATCCGATGCATCTGCGCGCAGGATATGGTACAATGGGGGAGTGTGGAGTATGATATATGCAAAGCATGATATATGCAGGATAAAGGATCAGAATAAAGAATGAGAGTAAAGTGACAGGAGGAAGGATCATGAGTAAGATCGTAAATATCACATCAAAAGAGGATAAGGATCAGAAGCTGCAGGATATAGCAAATTCACTGGAGGAACTGAAGGATGTAATGGCTGAAGTGATAGAAGCCTATGAAGAAGAAAATGCGGACAGCCGGAAGATGGACACGTTGACAGAGGCACTGGATGCGCTTGAGGACGCTTATGAGGCCGTTAACGATGTGCTGCTGGAGGAAATCTGATCATGCAGTATAAGGTTCTGAAGATAGAAGAAGACATGGATTTCGGCTGTGAAGAGCGACAACCGGGTGAAGCACTTATGTCAATAGTGCTGATAGAAGATGAAAATGGAAATGAAACAAGTCTGCGACATGATGACGGCCTCCTGTATGAAAGAGATATCAATGAGGGAGATCTTGTTACCATGGACGGGCAGCATCAGCTGTGGAAATTGTAAAAATACCGGATGGAAAAAGTTTTATCTTATTTTTGGAATGTGTGATGAGTCATTTACTGTGAACTGCACGGTAGATCCACCGGAAGGAAAGGAACCGCCGGCTGTGATCACCTATCTGGGAAAAGTGCTGCCCTGTGCAGTGATCGGATTGCTGGTGGTATTTTGCCTGAAGGATGTGCCGGAAAGTACGCATTACGGACTGCCGGAGCTGATCGCAATACTGTTTATTGTGGCATTACATAAATGGAAGAAGAGTACATTGCTCAGCATAGGAGGGGGAACGGTGTTTTATATGGTGCTGGTGCAGACCATATTTGGTTAGGCAGAAATATATGAAAAAACAGAAAATGAAAAGCCAAGGCAGGATACGATAACCGTATCCTGTTTTTTTGACTGCAGCAGTAATTTATGAAAATGCTGTAGATCAGATAAGCAGGCCTAGAGTGTGTTTGAAAAATCATTCCTGCAATCTGCACGCCCCACTTTGCGGTATATTTCACCTGAATTCGGTTGCCGTAGCCCGCTACGGCGCCCTCATCCGGGAGAAATCTCCCACAAATTGTGACGCACATCTTGCAGAAAGCCTTTTTCAAACACGCTCTAGGAGTGTGAAAGTATAATAAGTCGTGAAAAGAAGCGAGCGATCGCGAAAATGAGCGTGTCCGCAGGGTGAGCACAGATGTATTTCTTTGCTCCTGGAAAATATAGAGAAAATACGTCGGAATCAGCGGGATCTGTAATCTGCTCACTTATCTGTGAATCTGATCGCACAGGTTTAAAAGCCTCAGCGTAACTGGAAGTAATAAGCAGTGTGTGTGGATTGGTGTGTTATGAAAATAACAAAAATGAGTAACTTTTGCTCTCGTAATGGAATGAAAAACGACAAGACACTATGCGATTTTATGGCTGTAAATGCATGTGTTTCAAGAGTTTATATAAGAAACACGAAATGCCATGAAATGTGAATAAATTAACACATAATTTTGAAAAATATACTCAAAATATAACCATACTATATTGACAAAATTTAAAATAAATGATAATATGTGACCATAACAAAACGAGAATGACTAAAAATTTTATGAAGTTAAGAATAAAAAGGTAAGCACGAAAGGAGTATCTTAAAATGGCTGAGATCAAAAAAATGGGTTACTGTGTAAACGGTGAGTGGAAAGAGTCAAAGGCAGAGAAATACATGGATGTTACAGATTCCAGTACAGGTGAGGTGATCGCGCAGGTTCCCTGCTGTACACCGGATGAGGTAGAAGAGGCGATCGCTTCCGCACAGGCTGCATTCCCGGAATGGTCCTCACTTTCTCTTGCAAAGAGACAGCAGTATATGTTCAGATGGAGAGATGTTCTTTATGCTCATAAGGAAGAGCTTTCCGTACTTTGTGCAAAAGAGCTCGGAAAGAACATCAAAGAGGCAAGAGGAGATGTTCAGAAAGCAATTGAGCCTACAGAAGAGGCATGTGCACTTCCGACAATGATCCAGGGTGATGCTGCAATGCAGGTAACTACAGGATATGATACAGCTACATATCGCAAACCACTTGGAGTAACTGCTGGTATTGTTCCGATGAACTTCCCGGCAATGATCCCATGGGGCTGGATGGTTCCGCTTTCCATTGCATGTGGAAATACAGTAGTACTGAAAGCAAGCTCTCAGACACCACTTACAGCTATGAGGATCATGGAGCTTTTCTACACAGAGGGCGGATTCCCGAAGGGTGTTGTAAACCTTGTAACCTGCAGCCGTGTAGAGGCTGATATCCTTCTTACAGATGAGAGAGTAAAAGCTGTCACATTCGTAGGAACAACAGGCGTAGGAAAACAGGTATATTCCAAAGCAGCAGCTCACGGCAAACGAGTTCAGGCACAGTGTGAGGCAAAGAACCATGCACTTGTACTTGAGGACTGCAACCTTGAGGCTACTGTTAATGCGATCATCAACTCCACATACGGATGCGCAGGTATGAGATGTATGGCTCTTCCGGTTGTATGTGTACAGGAGAGTATCGCAGACGAATTTGTTTCACTTCTTAAGAAAAAAGCAGAGGCTATGAAGCTTGGCTGTGCATATGATGAAGATACTGATCTCGGACCGGTTGTAAATGCAGGCCACAAGGAGAAAATCTGCAACTGGATCCAGAAGGGTATCGATGAGGGTGCAGAGCTTGTACTTGACGGACGTAATGCAGTAGTTCCGGGATATGAGAACGGATTCTTCGTAGGACCGACAATTCTTGATCATGTAACACCTGAGATGACAGTTGGAAACCGTGAAATCTTCGGACCGGTAACCTGTATCAAACGAGTAAAGGATTACGAGGAAGGCATCGCAGTTATGAATGCCAATCCATTTGCAAACGGTTCCTGTATCTTTACACAGAGCGGATATTACAGCCGTAAATTCGCTATGGAGACAGATGGCGGTATGGTAGGAATCAATGTAGGCATCCCGGTTCCGACAGCATACTTCCCATTCTCCGGAAACAAGGATTCCTTCTTTGGTGATCTGCACGTTCTCGGAAAAGACGGCTATCGTTTCTTTACAAGAGCAAAAACGGTTACAACACACTGGTTCGATGAAGCTGCCGGAAAGAGAAAGGTCGGCACATGGGAAGGAAGTACTGAGGCTTAAGAAAGCTTCATAAATAAATTTATGACACTGTAAGGCAGATCGGGTAAGATCTGCCTTTCAGATAAAATCCTCTAATGAAATGAGCATATTCAAAAACGGTGCATCTGCTGGATTTCCGGCAGATGCACCGTTTTTTAGGGCCAATATCCGATTTAATCGATCGTCATAACACGGATTCCGTGCTCCTGGCAGAAGCTGTCGTATTCTTCAGGAAGTGACTGGTCGGTTACGATGGCGTCAAGCTTTTCCATTGAAGAATAGGTCATAAGCGAGATCCGGCCGAATTTGGAATGGTCTGCAAGAAGGATCATACTGTTGGCATTCTCTGCAATGGCTTTTTTGGTGATGTATTCCTCGGCGCTGGCATTGGTAAGTCCGCTCTTCATGGTTACACCTGTGCAGGCCATAAAAGCCATGGAAATGTTATAAGTCTGCAGATAATCATTGATATCCGGTCCTGTGAAGGACAGGGTTTTGCGGTTCAGTTTTCCGGGAACGGAAATGATATCCAGGTTCGGATAGGATGCTGCCTTGTTGAAGATAAGCAGGCTGTTGGTCAGGATCGTACAGTGCTTATCTGCAATAAAATCAACCAGGTTCAGGCAGGTTGTACCTGTATCGATATAGATGGTATCGTCTTCTGCCACAAGCTCTGCGGCACGGCGGCAGATTTCTTTCTTTTCTTCAGGAAAACGTCCGCCACGCTCTTCGTAAGACAGAAGGGGAAGAGTCTGTGGAGTTTCGAGTGCTGCGACACCGCCATATACTTTCATGATACTGCCACGTTTCAGAAGGATATCGACATCTCTTCTGATGGTGTTTTTGGATACGTTGAATTTCTCACATAATGTATCGAGAGAAGCGTTCTTATGCTCCAGCACATATTCTTCGATCATGTCCAGTCGCTGTGATTTCATAGAGATCTACCTTCTTTCTGTTGGTTAAGTCTTGGTTATATTTTATCATAAAAGAAAGTAGAGATAAAGTGCTTTTATGAGAACATACCAAAAATTATTTTCCCCCAAAAATATCTTGACGGAATTCTTATTTGAATGTAATATGAAAACGGTTTTCAAATTCAAATCTGCCATGTAAGGTGCAGTTGATAGAAGAGAGTAGGAATATAATGGAAGAAAAAATGAAATACAGTACCAGGCAGCAGAAAATAATTCTGGAATGCCTGCAGGAATATGGAGATACATTTTATACCATAGATCAATTTATGGAGCTCCTTCATGGAAAAGAGATCCAGATTGGAAGGACAACGATATACAGAGGACTGGAACGTCTGCAAAAGGAGGGAGCAGTGCTGAAGGTTCCGTCTGTGGAGGGAGCGCCTGCCCAGTATCGTTTTATACGTGATGAGGAACGGAAGAATTACGGTAAGCTTGTGTGTCTTGAATGTGGGCATACGATTCCTCTGCAGTGTGGATGTATCGATCATTTTGTGGGACATGTGCTGGATGAACACGGATTTGAGATCGATCAGAGCCGGACGATCTTTTATGGATATTGTGACAGCTGCAGGAGGCTTAAAAAATGAATGTTAACAGAGGGAAGATGACAGCGGCAGCAGTTCTGGCGGTGACGCTTTTTATTGTGGGCGGTGTGACCAGATATGGCTTGCACAGGGCCGGAACGGTGGGACAGCCATTTATAGAGGATGGCCGACTGAAGGTGATGGCCAGCTTTTATCCCATGTATGATTTTGCCCGGAAGGTAGGGGGCGACAGGATTCAGGTAAAGGATATGGTTCCGGCGGGAACGGAGCCTCATGACTGGGAGCCGGCGGCAACGGATATCCGGAATCTTGAGGATGCAGATGTGTTTGTCTATAATGGCGCAGACCTGGAGCACTGGGCGGAGGATGTACTGGATACTCTGGAGAATCAGGACCTGGTTGTGTCTGAGGCATCGGATGGTGTGGAGCTTCTGGATGGAGGACATGACCATGCTCATGGTGATGAAGGAAAAGATCCTCATGTCTGGCTTGATCCCATGCGTGCAAAGCAGGAAATGAAAAATATCAGGGATGCTTTGGTAAAGGCTGATCCTGAGAACGGCGATTATTATGAAGCAAATTATGAGAAATATACCGGTGAATTTGATGAGCTGGATCAGGAATTCAGAGATGGTCTGAAAGGTACGAAGAGCCGGGATATCATAGTGGCTCATGAGGCTTTTGGATATCTGTGCAATGCATATGATCTTAAGCAGCTGGCTATCGAAGGGCTGACACCGGATTCAGAGCCTGATCCTGCCAAGATGCAGGAAGTGATCGAGTATGCGAAAAAATACGACATCCATACCATATTTTTTGAGGAGCTGGCAAGTCCCAAGGTTGCTAAGACAGTGGCGAAGGAAGTGGATGCGGTGACTGCTGTGCTGAATCCGATCGAGGGATTAAGTGAGGAGGATATAGAGGCCGGAGAGGATTATTTTTCTGTGATGAGGAAGAATCTGGAGGCGCTCAGGAAGGCATTGAACTGAAGGTGCAGGACAGAAGCTGTAACAAAAAAAGGAGAAATTATGGGAATTTTGATAGAGAATCTTTCGTTTCACTATACAGGGACACCTGTGCTGGATCAGGTGAACCTGGAGGTGAAAGATGGCGATTATGCCATCCTTACCGGTGAAAACGGAAGTGGAAAAAGTACATTTCTGAAGCTTCTTCTGGGCGAACTGAAGGCTCAGGAGGGAAGTATTACCGTAAATGGAAAAGATATTTCTGCCACATTCGGAAAGGGAGATCTGGGATATGTTCCACAGAACAGTATCAGCAGAAACCAGAATTTTCCGGCGACTGTGGAAGAGATCATGATGACAGGCGTGTATTCCTCTTCTTGGAAGGCACGTTTTCGGGCAAAAAAAGAGATCCCGCGTTTGAAAGCCGCACTTGCGGAGATGGAAATGGAAGAGTTCTGGAAAAGAAGGATCGGAGATCTTTCCGGCGGACAGCAGCAGAGGGTTATGCTGGCACGTGCACTGGCAGGAAAACCGAAGATCCTGATCCTGGATGAGCCTACCACAGGAATGGATATGGCTTCTGTGAAAACACTTGCAGAAGTTCTGAAGAAGCGGAATGAGGAACAGGGGCTGACGATCCTTATGGTTACTCATGGAAATTCCGGTGAGTTTAAAGGAGCAAACCGGTTTTTTAAAGCAGAAGAGGGGAGGATCGACGAAGTATGAGTATTTTACAGTATGGATTTATGCAGAGGGCTTTTCTGGTGGGAATCCTTTTAGCTGTGATTACGCCCTGCATCGGGATCACCATTGTTCTGAAACGGATGTCCATGATCGGAGATGCGCTTTCCCATTCTTCGTTGGCCGGTGTTGTGCTGGGACTGATACTTGGAGTGAATCCGGTAGCCGGTGCAGTAGTGATGTGCATCGTAGCTGCTCTTGGAATTGAGGCTATCCGCAAAAAAATCCCGCGTTATTCGGAGGTAGCGATTTCCATCGTCATGTCTGCCGGGATCGGACTGGCCGGTGTGCTGTCCGGCTTTGTGGAAAACGGTGCCAGTCTGAACAGCTTTTTGTTTGGAAGTATTGTGTCCATCAGTGAAGGAGAGATGGCGCTGGTGGTTGTGATCAGTGTGCTGGTACTGGCAGCAGTGCTGTTTTTTTACAGGGAGCTGTTTTATATCGGATTTGATGAAAATGCGGCAAGGATATCCGGTGTTTCCGTGCGGAATATTAATTTTCTTTTTACTATTCTGACGGCTCTGACAGTTTCCATTGCGTCCCGTACAGTAGGAACCCTGATTGTTTCCTCCATGCTGGTAGTTCCGGTGGCGTGTGGCATGCAGATGGCAAAAAGCTATAAGGGTACACTGATCTGTGCCATTATCGTGGCGGTATGTACCACCATTGCCGGACTGTTTCTTTCCTATTATGCCGGACTGAAACCAGGCGGAATGATCGTTCTTCTTGAGGTTGCGTGGTTTGTAGTTGTGATGACAGTAAAAAGTTTTAACAAATAAAACACATTTTTCCCACAAAGTAAACACAATTAACCCATATACTTTGAAGCATCAAAAGGAAGCGGAGAAGAAATTTTTTCCAGGGAGGACTTAACCATGAACAATAATAGAAAATTAAAAATAAAGAAAATGATGAAAAAGGGTGCAACCATCAGCCTGTGTGCAGTACTTGCCGGTGGCATTGGTGTTGGTGCATATGAAGGCATAAATTATTTCTCCGGTGCGCAGTCCGTACAGGCAGCAACCGACAGCTCCGAGAATCTGACTCTTATGAAGTCTGATAAAAAATCAAATAAAGACAGCGAAGATACAGAGGATACAAAATCTTCCGATACAAAGGGCAGTCTGGATGTATCAGATGTTGCTGAGGAGGCAATGCCTTCTGTAGTTGCCATCACAACCAAGTCAGTTCAGGAGGTTCAGGATTATTACAGCATGTTTGGTTCCCAGTATGCGCCGAGCCAGGAGCAGGAAGTTGAGGGAAGCGGTTCCGGTATTATCATCGGAAAAACAGATTCTGAGCTGCTGATCGCTACAAACTATCATGTTGTGGATGGGGCAGATACCTTGTCGGTTGCTTTTGCAGATGGTAATGCTTATGAGGCTACGGTAAAGGGATTCGATGAAAACGAGGATCTTGCAGTTGTTTCTGTTGCAACGAAGGATGTTTCTGATGATACAATGGATGCAATTGCTGTTGCAAAGATCGGAAGCTCTGATGATCTGAAGATCGGTGAGCAGGTTGTTGCCATTGGTAATGCACTTGGCTATGGCCAGTCTGTTACTACCGGTATTGTCAGTGCAAAGAACCGTAAGACAGATGCATCAGGCCAGATCGAGTCTGGTGATTCTACAGATAACAGCAGCAGTATCAACAAGGGCGTGAACTTGATCCAGACAGATGCGGCTATCAATCCCGGCAACAGTGGCGGTGCGCTTCTGAATATGGATGGTGAGGTTGTTGGTATTAACTCTTCCAAGCTTGCTTCTACTGAGGTTGAAGGTATGGGTTATGCCATTGCAATTTCTGATGTTGCGGATTCTCTTGAGAACATGATGAATGCCAAGGCAAGAGATAAAGTGGATAACCATGGTATTCTTGGTATCACAGGCAGTACGGTAAGTGCTGAGGCTGTACAGATTTATGGTATCCCGCAGGGAGTATTTGTTTCGGAAGTAACTGAGGGCGGCCCTGCCGATGATGCGGGTATTACCAAGAATATGGTCATTACAGAGTTTGATGGTAAAACGATCACCAGTATCGATCAGCTGGTTGAGCTGCTTCAGTATTATGAGCCGAAGGAAAAAATCGATGTGACGGTTGCAGTTCTGGATGGCAATGAGTATAAGGAGAAGACACTTACTGTAAAACTTGGTAAGGATGACAGTTCCAACAAGGATAGCAAGGACAGCTCTGAGGATAGCCAGGATTCCCAGGATGCAGATATCCAGGGAGGACAGGATGACTCCGATCAGGGGGATGCAGATGCATTTGCTGATGATGGAGAAGCCAGCTTGTTCAGAGATTTTGAGCAGAATGGCTTGCATGACTGATCATACAGGGTCTTTTTCATCCCTGTCGTTTGAAAAGAACACCCCGGGCAAGTGGGATATCGCCTGGGGTGTTCTTTTTTTATACAGAGAACCGTTTGATCAATGTGGTGGATACTTCGATTTTTACGGAGTGGGGGACGGGGGTTTTGATCTCCCGGATCAGCTGGGCGGCGGCTGTCTGTCCCATGAATTTTCGGGGGACGTCGATGGTGGTGAGGGCGGGGTCTATGACGCGGCCTTCGGAGATGTTGTCGAAGCCTGCGATGGTGATATCTTCGGGAATTTTGTAGCCGCGGAGTTTCAGGGCCTTGATGGCGCCGATGGCGATGAGGTCGTTGTCTGCGAAGTATGCGCCGGCAAGAGGGGTTCCGCTGTCTATGATCTCCAGCATGTCAGAGAAGGCTCCTTCGATGGAGGGGGAGAGTTCGTGAATGATGGATTTGGCAGTGGACATTCCGTGTTCGCGTACTGCCCGGTGAAAACCGTGTGTCCGTTCGCGGAAGTTAGTGATCCTGTAGGAAGAGCAGAGGTGTCCCGGCTGGCGGCCACAGCGGTCGATGAGGTAGCTGGTGGCCAGGTAGGCTCCCTGTGCGTTGTTGATGAGTACGCAGCTGCAGTCGGCAGAGTCAAAGTAAGAGTCCAGAAGAATGACAGGGACGGAGAGCTGAAGGAATTCATGACATACGGAAGCAGAGACTTCGGTTCCCAGAAGGATGACACCTGCACACTGGGAAATGCGGAGTTCTTCGATATATTTCTGGAGATCATCGATTTTTTCATAAAGCTGGAAGGTTTTTAGATGGTATCCGTTTTTTCGGCATTCTTGTTCGATGCCGTCGGTAAGTTCTGAAAAAATAGGTGTGTAATTTAAGATCGCGTTGTGTGCCCGGCAGATGATGCAGTAGATATCTCCGGACGCATTTTTTTTCATGGAAAGTCGGCTGAAGTCATAGCCGGCTTTTTCTGCTTCCCGGATGACCATGGCTCTGGTTTCTGTGCTGACGCCAGGTTTTCCGTTCAGTGCCATGGAGACAGCTGTGGCTGAGAGGTTCAGTCTGGCGGCCAGTTCTTTTGCTGTGATTCCCATAATATAGTTCTCCTTTATCCACGGTAGTGTGTCCTTGAAATTGTTTCAATTATAATCTTTTCCACATGTATTTACAATAATAAAGTGGAAAATAAAGTATAAATAACTTTATTATGTGTATAAATAAAGTGAATTTCAAGATATCATGCAGATAACAAAAGAGAACAGAGCAAATGGATCATATAAGAATAAACGCAAACCAGTAAACCTGGATTCACGAAAGGAGTTCAAAAATGGACAAGATCAAAATTGGTTACGCACCAACCAGAAGAAGTATTTTCAGCGCACCGGATGCAGTAAAATATCGCGGACTTACTGCTAAGAGACTTGAGGAGCTTGGCGTTGATTTCGTAGATATCACAGACATTAATGATGAGGGTCTTCTTTACAATGATGAGGGTCTTGAGAAGATCATCGCCAAATTTAAAAAAGAGAAGGTTGACGGACTTTTCCTTCCGCACTGCAACTTCGGTACAGAGTATGAGTGTGCAAGACTTGCAAAAGCGCTTGATGTTCCGGTCCTTTTGTGGGGACCTCTGGATGAGAGACCTGAGCCGGACGGAACAAGACTTCGTGATACACAGTGCGGACTTTTTGCAACAGGTAAAGTTTTAAGAAGATTCCGCGTTCCATTTACATACATGACAAACTGCAGACTGAATGACCCGGTATTCGAAAGGGGAATCAAAGATTTCCTTGCTGTCTGTAATGTGGTAAAAACATTCAAAAATATCCGTATCCTTCAGATTTCCACAAGACCGTTCGATTTCTGGACAACCATGTGCAACGAGGGCGAGCTCCTTGAGAAATTTAATATTCAGCTTGCACCGATCCCGATGCCGGAGCTTACTGATGAAGTAAAGAAAGCAAAAGCAGAGCAGACAGAGGTTCAGGAGGTTATGCAGTACTGCCGCGACAACATGGAGATCTGCGTCAAAGAGAATGAACTTGAGAATGTAGCTGCTCTTAAGGTTGCCATGAAGCATCTGGCAGAGAAATATGGCTGCAAAGCTATTGCGATCCAGTGCTGGAATCAGCTTCAGAGCGAGCTTGGAATCATGCCATGTGCAGCAAACTCCCTGTTAAATGACGAGGGTATCCCGACTGTATGTGAGACAGATATCCACGGTGCGATCACAGCTCTTATGGTAGAGGCAGCAGGTATGGGTGAAACAAGAAGCTTCTTCGCTGACTGGACCATCCGCCATCCTGATGTAGAAAACGGCGAGCTTCTTCAGCATTGCGGACCATGGCCGATCTCCATTGCAAAAGAGACACCGAAGCTTACTTACCCGCTGGCATTCGATCATCCGGGAAGCATCACAGCTGAGGCAAAACATGGCGATGTTTCTCTGGTTCGTTTTGACGGAGATAACGGAGAGTATTCTCTTCTTCTTGGAAATGCAAAAGGTATCGATGGCCCGAAAGGTATGGGAACTTATCTCTGGGTTGAGGTTGAGAATATCAAACGTCTTGAGGCTAAACTGGTTGAGGGACCATACATCCATCACTGTGTCGGTATCCACAAGAACGTTGTTCCGGTACTTTACGAGGCATGCAAATATATCGGCGTAACACCGGATCTGTATGACCCGATCGAGGAAGATGTAAAAGCTTATCTTCGCGGAGAATGATATAAATAAAAAACAGCAGCATATTTTTCCGGACAGGGAAAATCCCCGGTATAAAGGAAAAATATGCGTAAAGCTGTGAGACATATAAACTGAAAAAAGAAAGGACAGGAATCAGCATGGATTTTAGAGAATTAAGCAAACTTGCGTATGATCTCAGAAAAGACACCGTAGATATGATCGTTGCCGGTAAAGGCGGACATATCGGTGGTGATATGAGTGTTATGGAGACTCTGGTCACACTGTATTTTGATCAGATGAATATTTCCCCGGAGAATATGAATGATCCGGACAGAGATCTTTTTGTTATGAGTAAAGGGCATTCCGTAGAAGCTTACTATGCAGTACTTGCAAAGAAAGGATTCCTTGATATCAAAGAAGTAAACGAGAAATTCAGTAAATTCGGAACACAGTATATCGGACATCCAAACAACAAGCTCCCGGGAATCGAGATGAACTCCGGTTCTCTGGGACATGGACTTCCGGTTTGCGTAGGTATGGCACTTGCAGGAAAAATGAACAAGAAAGACTACCGTGTATACACAGTAATGGGTGATGGTGAGCTTGCAGAGGGTTCTGTATGGGAAGCAGCTATGGCAGGACATCAGTACAAGCTGGATAACCTCTGCGCGATCGTTGACCGCAACAGACTCCAGATCTCCGGAAATACAGAGGACGTTATGGGACATGACGATCTTCATGAGAGATTCAAGAGCTTTGGATGGCATGTGATCGATGTTGCTGACGGAAACAGCATTGAGCAGCTTCATGCAGCATTTGAGGAAGCGAAACAGACAAAGGGCCAGCCTACAGTTCTGATCGCAAATACTGTTAAAGGTAAAGGCTCCGCAGTTATGGAAGACAAAGCATCCTGGCATCATCATGTACCGAGTCAGGAAGAGTATGAGCAGATCATGAAGGATTTTGAAGAGAGAAAGGAGCAGCTGTAATTATGAATAAGATTCCAAACCGTAAAGCAATTTGTGACGTACTTTTAAAAGAAGCGGAAACAGATAAAGATATCGTTGTTCTCTGCAGTGACTCCAGAGGATCTGCATCTTTAGCACCTTTTGCAGAGGCGTATCCGGAGCAGTTCGTTGAGATGGGAATCGCTGAGCAGGACCTTGTCAGCGTGTCCGCCGGTCTTGCACACTGCGGCAAAAAAGCTTTTGCAGCTTCTCCTGCATGCTTCCTTTCCACAAGAAGCTATGAGCAGTGCAAGATCGATGTTGCATACTCCAACACAAATGTAAAACTGATCGGAATCAGTGGTGGAATCAGCTATGGTGCCCTTGGAATGAGCCATCATTCCGCACAGGATATCGCAGCTATGTCCGCAATCCCGAACATGAGAGTTTACCTTCCAAGTGACCGTTTCCAGACTGCAAAGCTGATCGAGGCGCTTCTGAAGGATGAGAAACCGGCATATATCCGTGTAGGAAGAAATCCGGTTGAGGATATCTATACAGAGGACAACTGCCCGTTCGAAATGGATAAGGCAACTGTTCTTGCAGAAGGAACAGACGCAGCGATCATCGCATGTGGCGAAATGGTACGCCCGGCTTACGAGGCTGCCAAACTTCTTGAGAAAGACGGCATCCACGCAACAGTTCTTGATATGTATTGTGTAAAACCTCTGGATAAAGAAGCAATCGTAAAAGCGGCATCCAATGCAAAGGTTGTTGTAACTGCTGAGGAGCATGCGCCGTTTGGCGGACTTGGTTCTATGGTAAGCCAGGTTGTTGGTGCTGAGTGCCCACGAAAAGTCCTGAATATCGCACTTCCGGATGCTCCGGTTGTAAGCGGAACCTCCCAGGAAGTATTTGACTACTACGGAATGAACGCAGAAGGAATCGCAAAAACTGTAAAAGACGCGCTGAAATAAGGTGAAAATTATGGAAAAAAAATATGTTCTTGCGGTTGATCAGAGTACCCAGGGAACAAAAGCGATCCTGTTCGATGTGAACGGTGATCTGGTCTGCAGGACAGACCTTCCTCACAGACAGCTGATCAACGAAAAAGGATGGGTTTCCCATGATCTTTCCGAGATTTACAGCAATACGATCCAGGTTGTAAAAAATCTCGTAGAGAAGGCCGGAATCCAGAAAGAAGAGATCGCGTGTCTTGGAATCAGTAATCAGAGAGAGACATCCGCAGCGTGGAGCCGCAGCACAGGTGAGCCTCTGGCACCTGCCATTGTATGGCAGTGCTCCAGAGCTTCCGAGATCTGTGAGCGTATTAAAACAAATGTGATGATCGATCCTGACCGTGAGCAGAAGAAAAACGGCGGTGTGGCAGAGATCATCCGCCAGAAGACAGGAATGCACCTTTCCCCATATTTCCCGGCAGCGAAGTTTGCATGGCTTCAGGAGAACGTAGAAGAGGTAAAACAGGCAAAAAGAGATAACGATCTCTGTCTGGGAACCATCGACACCTGGCTTCTGTTTAAACTGACAAAAGGCGAGGTTTATGCAACGGATTATTCCAATGCATCCAGAACCCAGCTTTTCAATATCCACAACCTGAAATGGGATAAAGAGATCTGTACCTGGTTCGGCATTAATGCAGATATGCTTCCGGAAGTATGCGATTCCAGCATGCAGTACGGAACAACTGATTTTGAGGGATATTTCCAGACACCGATCCCAATCTGTGGTGTGATCGGAGATTCCCAGGGTGCACTGTTCGGACAGGGCTGCATCGAAAAAGGAATGGTCAAAGCTACATACGGAACAGGTTCCTCCGTTATGATGAACGCAGGAACAGAACCGATCATGTCAGATCTTGGTCTTGTGACTTCTCTTGCATGGGGACTTAACGGCAAAGTTACCTATGTACTGGAAGGAAATATCAACTACACAGGTGCAGTGATCACATGGCTGAAGGATGACATGGGACTGATCACGTCTCCGGGAGAGACTCAGGAAATGTCAGAGCAGGCAAATAAGAACGATACTACCTATCTGGTTCCTGCATTTTCCGGTCTGGGAGCACCTTACTGGAAATCCGATGCAAAAGCCATTATCTATGGAATGAGCAGAACAACCGGAAAGAAAGAGATTGTAAAAGCAGCCCTGGAATCTATTGCTTATCAGATCACAGATATCGTTGAGATGATGAAGGCAGAAGATGGAATGACTGTAAAAGAACTCTGTGTAGATGGTGGCCCTACAAGAAATCAATACCTGATGAAGTTTCAGAGTGATATCCTCGGAACAAAAGTAAGCCTTCCAAGATGTGAGGAGTCTTCCGCATTGGGAGCTGGTCTGATGGCTGGCTTAAGCTGTGGACTTTATAAGATGGAAAGCATCTTTGAGGTGAAGAACCGCAATCAGTTCATCCCTTCCATGAATCTGCAGGAAAGAAACCGGAAATACATCGGATGGAAAAACGCAGTAGAAAAAGTTCTTGTATAAGAAAACGGGAGCTTCAGGCAGCGGCAATTGCTTGACCCCATGTGTATGTCAGATTATAATAAAATAACAGGCATTTCCGGATGCACTCCAGATGTATCGGAAATGACGGAAAGCCGGTCTTTGCCAGTATCATGTGCAGAGGCCGGCAAAAGTTATATTCAGAGATAAATGATTATCCATTTGCAGTAGCCGTGCAGTGGCATCCGGAGATGATGTATGATTCTTCAGAGCAGATGAAGCTTCTCCGGGCATTTGCGGAGGCAGCAGGGAAGGAGACAGGATTATGAATATTTGTATATATGGAGCGTCCAGTGCAGAACTGAAAAAGATCTATTATGAGAAAACGGAAGAACTGGGACGGCTGATGGGAAAGCGAGGACACGGCCTTGTTTTCGGAGGTGGAAAAGAGGGGCTGATGGGGGCGGCAGCCCGGGGTGTTGACAGAGAAAAAGGCTATATCCTGGGTATCGCGCCGAGATTTTTTGACCAGCCGGGAGTGTTGTATGAGCATTGTACAGAGTTTATTTTTACTGAAAATATGCGTGAGAGGAAGCACCTGCTGGAAAGCCGTTCGGATGCGACTATCGTGGTACCTGGGGGAATTGGTACTTATGAGGAGTTTTTTGAGATCCTGACATTGAAGAGTCTGGGACGGATTGACAGGCCGATCGTTCTTTATAATATTCAGGGATATTATGACAGCATGCAGGCGCTTCTGGAATACACAGCCGGGGAAAAATTTATGTCCAGAGATGTTGTGGGTATGTGCCGGTTCATGAAAGACCCGGAGGAGATCCTGGATTATATTGAGAATTACCGGAATTATGGGGGAAAGTTATAAAAAGGGTTGTAAGAACAGTGAAAACAAAGTCTGAATTATAGGACAGATTGTAAAGAATACAATAGTCCTATATATGGGACTGCATAAAAATAGGGTTTTTACAGGAGAAGGTATATTTTATGAGGAAGATCATGTTAAATGGCCGGTGGGAACTGGCGGAAGCGGGGAAAGATACATTATGTGAGGTGCAGGTTCCGGGATCTGTGCTTTCCGGACTTTACGGGGCCGGAAAGATCGAAGATCCTTTTTACCGCACCAATGAAGATGCTACGAGGGAACTGTTCTGGAAGGACTATGAATTTGGCAGAACGTTTGTGGTTGCGGAGGATGCTCTGAAAGAAGAGAAAGTGGTTCTGGTCTGTGAGGGACTGGATACACTGACGGATATTTATATCAATGGAAAAAAAGCCGGGTCTACAGACAATATGCACCGTATCTGGAAACTGGATGTAAAAGAATTTCTTCATGCCGGGGAGAATCAGATCCGGATCGTATTCCGTTCCGTATTCAAATATATCGAAGATTATGAGTATGAAGAAAATAAAGAGATCCACTATGTTCCCTGCGGTGGAATGAAAGGAAACCAGCTGATCCGGAAGGCACACTGTATGTTTGGATGGGACTGGGGCCCTCAGACCATTGATGCCGGAATTTTCCGGGATATTTATCTGGAAGCGTACAGTCATCCAAGGATTGAGGATGTGAAGATTACACAGGTGCATGGGGATGATGCTGTGGATGTGTGTACAACGGTGACTGTAAGCGGAGATGATGTGGATAAGTGTCGGGTGAGAGTGAGTGTCCTGGAGGATGCGGAGAGTGTCTGTGGATGTGATCGTGCAGATTACAAGCCGGAAGCAGGAGGGAAAATAACTCTGACATCCACGATCCATAACCCGAAACTCTGGTGGCCAAATGGTTACGGCGATCAGCCGCTATATAAAGTTCAGGTGGAGCTTCTGGACGAGGGCGGCGCAGTTCTGGAAACCATAACGAAACGCATCGGTCTCCGTACCCTTACCATCAGCCAGGAAAAAGATCTCTGGGGAAAAGAGTTCGCGTTCTGTGTCAATGGCGTGAAGATTTTTGCCATGGGCGGAAACTATATTCCGGAGGACTGTATCTATTCCAGGATCACGCCGGAGCTTCAGGAGTATCTTCTGGAATCCTGCAAACGTGCCAATTTTAACTGTGTCCGTGTGTGGGGCGGCGGTTATTATCCTTCGGATCATTTTTATGATCTCTGTGATGAGATGGGACTGATCGTATGGCAGGATCTGATGTTTGCATGTAATGTTTATGATCTCACGGAAGGATTTGAAGAGAATATCACGAAGGAGATCACGGAGAATGTAAAACGCCTCCGTCATTATGCATCCCTTGGACTGTGGTGCGGAAATAACGAGATGGAGTCGGCCTGGGATCACTGGCCGGAGGTGCAGAGTGAGTCGAAATATCTCCGTGCAGACTACATAAAAATGTTTGAGCATGTGGTTCCGAAAGCTGTGAAAGCAGCAGACAGCGAGACCTTTTTCTGGCAGTCTTCCCCAAGCTCCGGAGGCTGTTTTGATGACCCGGATGATGAGAACCGGGGCGACTGTCATTACTGGGATGTATGGCATGGTCAGAAGCCTTTTACCGATTATCAGAAGCATTATTTCCGTTTCTGTTCGGAGTTTGGCTTCCAGTCATTTCCGTGCCTGAAAACTGTGGAGAGTTTTACGGAAGAGAAAGACCGGAATATTTTTTCCAGGGTGATGGAGAACCACCAGAAAAATCCTGCAGCCAACGGAAAGATCCTGTATTACCTTTCCGAGAATTTCCGTTATCCGGAGAATTTCCGCAAGCTTCTCTATGTGAGCCAGATCCTCCAGGGAATGGCCATGAAGTATGGAGTGGACCACTGGAGACGCCACAGAGGCCGCTGTATGGGTACTCTTTACTGGCAGATCAACGATAACTGGCCGGTGGCATCCTGGGCAAGCATCGACTATTTTGGCCGCTGGAAGGCGCTTCACTATATGGCGAAAAAATTCTATGCGCCACAGGCTGTGAGCATGTGCCGGGATGAGGATACCATGCAGGTATATCTGGAAAATGAAAGTATGGAAGCGCAGCCATATCAGGTTGTCTTTTATGTGAAAAATATGGAATGCGAGATCCTTGAGAAGATTACCGGAAAGGGCACTGTGGGTGTGCAGGAGTCCGGGCAGATCCTGGCGGTGGATGTTTCCAGATGGGAAGACAGGAAGTATAAGATTTTCCTTGAGGCAGAAGTGACACTTGCTGATGGAAAAGTGCTCCGTGATGTGGAGACTCTTGTTCCATATAAATATCTGGAACTGGATAAACCGGAGATCGCCGCTGAGGTGGAGGAGCAGGAGGATGCGTTTGTGATCCATTTGAAGAACAGCTGCTTCAGCCCGTTTACAGCTATTGAATTTACTGATGCGGATGTAATTCTTGAGGATAATTTTTTCCATATGACAGGTGGAGAGGAAATGTGTATCCGGCTTGAGAAAAAAGATATACGAAGTGATGTGTCTCTGGATGCGGCAGAGCTTACACATCAGATGGAAATCCTGACGTTGGCGTAGGAGTTTTATAATGAAAAAGACGCGGCCTTTTATCGGATGATAAAGAGGTACGCGTCTTTTTTGTATGATATTAGGGGGGATTTTTATGGGTTTGTGCGTGTTTGCAGTTTCTTATTCGTAATTTTTATGTCTTTTGAAGAAATCTTTAGTTTCCTTTACGACCACACCGCTCAGGGCAAGAAGAGCGATCAGGTTCGGGAATGCCATCAGGGCATTGAAGATATCTGCGATGTTCCATACAGCTGCTACAGTCATATATGGTCCGATGAAAACGCAGATGATATACAGCCAGCGGTATGTTGTAACTGCGGCTTTGTTTCTGTTGAACAGGTATTCCAGACATCTTTCACCGTAGTAATCCCATCCGAGGATTGTTGTGAATGCGAAGAATACCAGGCACAGCATCAGTGCGAAGGATGCTACAAACGGTGGGAAAGGAAGACCTTTCTGGAAAGCTGCCGTTGTGATGGCAACACCCTCAAGACCAGTGTTCCATGTCTCTGTGATGACGATGGAAAGACCTGTCATGGTGCAGATTACGATAGTATCAATGAATGTACCTGTCATGGATACAAGACCCTGACGTACCGGCTCCTTTGTCTGAGCTGCGGCAGCTGCGATCGGGGCACTACCAAGACCGGATTCATTGGAGAAGATACCGCGGGCGATACCCTTCTGCATAGCTACGACCATGGTTCCCATTGCGCCACCTGCAAGTGCGCTTCCTGTGAAAGCAGATTTTACGATAGTTACGATTGCTGCAGGTACTGCGGTGATGTTTGTGATCACGATGATCAGCGCCAGTGCAACATAGAGAACTGCCATAAACGGTACAACGACCTGTGATACTTTTGCGATTCTCTGGATTCCGCCGAGAACAACAAGTCCTACACATACGGTAAGTATCAGACATGCAACTACAGTTGCCCAGGAATATGTATTTCCGAAAAGTGCTACTGTGTGTGCTTTATCCGGGTCAAAGAAATTGGTAACTGCAGATGCGATACCGTTTACCTGTGTAAAGGTTCCGATACCGAAAAGTCCAACACCTGCTCCGAAAAATGCGAAGATCTTGGCAAGCCATCTCCACTGTTTTCCCATACCGTTTTCGATGTAGTAGAATGGTCCGCCGAGAACGTGGCCTTCTTTGTCAATGGTACGATACTTGATCGCCAGAAGTCCTTCTGCATATTTGGTTGCCATTCCGAAGAATGCGGCTACGATCATCCAGAAAAGTGCTCCTGGTCCGCCGGCTGCGATAGCAGTTGCGACACCTACGATATTTCCGGTTCCGATGGTTGCTGAAAGTGCAGTACACAGAGCTCCGAAGCTTGTGACCTCACCATCGCCGCCTTCTTCATTTTTTACCATGAATTTCAGTGCCTTTCCGAGGTGCCTTACCTGTAAAAGACCTAACCGAGCGGTTAACAGAATTCCTGTGAACAGGATCAGAATGATCAGCGGAAGTCCCCAAACGACTCCGTCAAACCATGTGATAAAGTTGTTGATTTGTGTAAACATTACTCTTTCCTCCATCCTTTTGCCTGAGAGATTTACAGCATTTTGTGTGCTGCGTACACCTTCGGCGCTCTTCCCTTTTGATTTGAAGAGACTCTCCTGAGTTTTTTTATTTTTGAATGATGCCAGGACCTTTTTGTGTGCGGTGGTGGCGGTCATTCGTTCTGTGTAGAAAAACACTGTAACACAGAGTATCACATGAATTGATGGATTTCAATGGGTTTTTTAAAAAAAATGCATTTATTAGAAAAATTAATCGACATATAATTGGGGGTTTGGGGATTTTTATTTTTCTATCAGAGGATGTTCTTTGTAATGCATGCGGGTGAAATGCAGAAATGTCAGCATATCGCCACTGATATATTTGCTTTTTTTCCATACCATGCCGATTTTTATGCGGACAGGTGGATTGAGTGGGATACCGGTAATATTGAAATCGGAAAATTTATCGATCATGCTGGAGTAGAGAAAGCAGCCATATTTTCCGGTTTTTACAAATTGTAAGGTGGTGTAGATCTGGCTGCTACGCATAACGATATTGGGTGTGTGGCCATCCATCTCAAAACGCATTTTCAGGATCTGATTCTGGACGGAGTCAGCGTTGAAAAAGATCAGCTGTTCTTTTGCCATGTCTTTTGTTGTGACTGATTTTTTTTCTGCCAGCCTGTGGTCGTTGCTCACACAGAAAACCACCTGGTCGTTTGCCAGGACGGTGTTGTGAAATTTATCTATATTATACTGTTCCATATTGACCAGAGCTACATCCAGGGTGTCATCTTGTATCAGATTGCAGGCACGGACAGATCCGTATTCTTCCAGTGCTACGGCAATTTCCGGGTGCTTCTCGTGAAACGCTGTAAGCAGCTCCGGAAAAAATACGGTACTCAGCATTGGAGGGATCCCGATGCGAAGAGGGGGCTTTATCCTGGACATGCTGGAGTAATCGGCCTGAAGCTCATTACAATATTGAAGAATATAGGTTGCTTTTTTGTAGAAGGACTCTCCCTCCAGGGTCAGACTCAGCTGATTTCCTTTTCTGGAAAAAAGGCTGATCCCGAATTCAATTTCCAGATCGCGGATAGCCATGGAAATGGTGGGCTGGGTCACATATAATTCTTCGGCTGCCTTTGTGATGCTGTGGCAGCGGCTGGCTGTGCAGAAATAGCGTAGTTGATTCAGTGTCATGATAAACCTTCTCTCGATGTATTGTCAGATTGAATTTTTCAGTAAAGTTTTTCATTTCTGTCTGGAAAAGATGTGACAGAGTGTTTTGGTGTCTACATAAAAATAGCATAGAAATATAATTTTTGCCAGATTCATTTACTGATACACTGGTTTTGTGTTAGTAGTGCACAAAAATTATCATTAAAAACTGACACTATAAATATTTTTTATGTGGATATATGTTTCATTAATTTGTTTTTTTGCATGTACACAAGCTATAATAAAATCATCAAAAGAAACGTGTACGGCCTATACTTTTCAGGAAAAAACCAAATGGAAGGAGAGTACAGAAATGTCTCAGACAACTATAACATTGCTGTTTCTTGTGTTCACCATTATCAGTTTCATCCTTGAAAAAATTCCTCTTGGACTGACGGCTTCAATCTGTGCCATCGGTCTGACCCTTACAGGAGTTGTGGATGCGACAACAACATTTTCACAGTATGTAAACAGTAACGTAATCCTTTGCGTTGGCATGTTTGTAGTAGGCCAGGCATTGTTCGAAACAGGAATGGCAAATAAGATCGGAGGACTGGTCACAAAATTTGCCAGAACAGAAAAAACACTGATTATTGCAATCATGGTGATCGTAGGTGTAATGTCCGGATTCTTATCCAATACAGGTACTGCAGCAGTTTTGATCCCGGTAGTCTGTGGAATCGCCGATGAGTCCGGCTATTCCAGAAGCCGTCTTCTGATGCCATTGGTATTTGCCGCAGCACTTGGCGGAAACCTTTCTATTATCGGTGCACCCGGAAACCTGATGGGTGTGAATGCACTTCAGGAGATGGGGCTTTCCACAAGCTTCTTTATGTATGCGCCGGTTGGAGTTCCGATGCTTCTGCTTGGAATTCTCTACTTTGTCTTTATCGGATATAAATTCCTTCCGGATGGTAAAAGTGCATCCGGTGCAGCTCTTGAAGATCAGCAGGATTTCAGCCATGTACCGAAGTGGAAACAGACCGTTTCTCTGGTAGTACTGATTCTTGTGATCCTTGCGATGATCTTTGAGAAAGAGATCGGCGTCAGCATTGAGGTTTCCGCATGTATCGGAGCGATCCTCCTGGTTCTGACAGGAGTTATTTCCGAGAAAGACGCACTGAAGTCTATTGACCTGAAGGTTGTATTTCTTTTCGGCGGTTCTCTGACACTTGCGAAAGCGCTGGATACAACCGGAGCCGGAGAGCTGATCGCAGATAAGATCGTAGGACTTCTTGGAGCAGATCCGAGTCCGATCCTTCTTCTTCTGGTAATCTTTGTCGTAACCTGTGTGCTGACAAATTTCATGTCAAATACAGCAACTACAGCACTGATGATCCCAATTGCGGTATCTCTTGCAAACAACCTCGGAGCAGATCCGAGAGCCGTTGTTATCGCAACTGTTATCGCAGGTTCCTGTGCATATGCAACACCGATCGGCATGCCGGCAAACACCATGGTAGTCGGTCTTGGCGGATACAAATTCAAGGACTATGTGAAATCCGGTCTGCCGTTGATTCTGGTATCCTTTGTGATCTGTATGATCCTGTTACCGATCCTGTTTCCGTTCTACCCGTAAGGAGAGAAACTTTTGATAAATAAGCCAAAAAGCCATCTTAACCATTAATCAGCCAAAATTAATGATGAAACAACCAACAAAAACTTATGTAACTAAAAAACATTAAACCATCGAACCATATCAGGAGGTAAATCATGACTAAGGAAAATGGAGTTAAAGTATTAACAGACATGGTAGCAGATTTTGTTGCCCATATTGGAAAAAAATTACCGGATGACGTAGTTAATAAACTGGAAGAGCTTGGTTCACAGGAAACAGCTGCACTTCCAAAGGTTCTTTATGAGACAATGACCAAGAACCAGGGTCTTGCTGTAGAGCTGAACCGTCCAAGCTGTCAGGATACAGGTGTTCTTCAGTTCTGGCTGAAATGCGGAACAAATTTCCCGTATATCAATGAGCTGGAAGCACTTCTGAAGGAGGCTGTTGTTCAGGCTACTTTTGCAGCACCGTTAAGACATAACTCAGTTCAGACTTTTGATGAGTACAATACAAAGAAAAACGTTGGTAAAGGAACCCCGACTGTATGGTGGGATATTGTTCCCAACAGCGATAAATGTGAGATCTACGCATACATGGCAGGCGGCGGATGTACCCTTCCGGGAAAAGCAATGGTTCTGATGCCGGGTGCAGGATATGAGGGTATTACAGATTTCGTTCTTGATCAGATGACAACCTACGGACTGAATGCGTGTCCTCCGCTTCTTGTTGGTGTTGGTGTAGGAACATCTGTAGAGACAGCTGCTCTGAATTCCAAGAAAGCACTGATGCGTCCGATCGGTTCTCACAATGATAACGCAAACGCAGCAAAAATGGAGAAGCTTCTCGAGGACGGTATCAATGCCATAGGTCTTGGACCGCAGGGTATGGGCGGAAAGTATTCTGTAATGGGTGTTAACATTGAGAATACTGCACGACATCCATCTACCATCGGTGTTGCAGTAAATGTTGGATGCTGGTCTCACCGTCGTGGACATCTGGTTGTAAATCCGGATCTTACAGTAATCTGTGATACTCATTCTACATGGAAATTTAATGCATAATATAAACGGAGGGAAAAATCATGATCGAAATCAGAGGAGATAAAAAAGTTCTTATTACACCTGTAAGCGCAGAAGACCTGGCTGATATCAAAATCGGTGATATTGTATGGCTGGACGGAGATCTGATGACCTGTCGTGACGTTGCTCACCGTCGTCTTGTGGAGTATGGAAGAGAGCTTCCTTATGACATCAAGGATAAGGCAATTTTCCATGCGGGTCCTATTGTCCGCAAGATCGAGGGCACCGAGGATGATTATGAGATGGTTTCCGTAGGTCCTACAACTTCCATGCGTATGGAGAAGTTTGAGTATGAGTTCACAAAACTTACCGGTGTACGAGTGATCGTTGGTAAAGGTGGTATGGGTCCGAATACTGAGCGTGCATGCAAAGAGTTTGGAGCTATCCACTGTGTATTCCCGGCAGGCTGCGCAGTTGTTGCTGCTACAGAGGTAGAGAAGATCGTGGAGCATCACTGGGATGAGCTTGGTATGCCGGAGACCTTATGGTGCAATAAAGTAAAAGAGTTCGGCCCGCTGATCGTGTCTATTGACGCCCAGGGACGTAACCTGTTTGAGGAGAATAAGGTTGTATTTAATGAGAGAAAAGAGGCCGCGAAACAGGCGATTTATCCTGAGGTTAAATTTATTAAGTAATTTTGGAAAAAAGTTTTCGTGATATCTGAGATCGCGGGGCTCTGCCATGAGGGCTTCGGGATTGAATGGTGAATTGTGGATTAACGGCGTGTTATGAAGAGGAAAGGATGCTCGGTGGATCATATCTGTGTGATTGTGGTCTGCCGGGTGTCTTTTTTTGTTGTTTTCTGTTGCTTTTTAGGACTTTTGTGTTTTACAGGAGAGATGGGGTGTGATAGAATAAAAGAGTTACTGCAGAACAGGTATTATCTGTTGCCCTGCGTGATGAAGGCGGTTCGAGAATATTTGTCTGACAAATTTATATGAGAGCCTGTAAATAAAAAGTCAGGGCTGAATTAGAGAGAATGAGGTAGAAGGTTTATGGGGGAGTTTTTTAAGAACATCAACTGGAAGCACGTGGTGATCATGTGTATCGGCAATGTTCTGGCGGGTATGGGAATCGCGATCTTTAAGCTGGCTGGTCTGGGAACGGATCCGTTCAGTGGGATGAATATGGCTGTTGCGGCTAAGCTTGGTATGGCTTATGGTAATTTTCAGCTGCTGGTGAATGTTGTATTGCTGGTTGTGCAGGTTGCGTTCGGACGGAAGTTTCTGGGAATCGGTACGGTTGTGAATGCGGTGTTCCTGGCTTATATCTGTACGTTTTTTTATTATATTTTTACGGGTGTTATGGGGCTGGAACTGGTGGCTATGCCGGTGAGACTTGTGGCATTGTGCGTTGGCGTTGCGATTATCTGTCTGGGATTGTCGATGTATCAGATGCCGGATGAGGGTGTTGCGCCTTATGACAGTTTGTCATTGATCATGACGGATAAATGGCCGAAGATTCCTTATTTCTGGCACAGGATGTCCAATGATGTGGTTTGTGCGCTGATTTGTTATTTTGCCGGTGGTGTGATTGGAATTGGTACGCTGGTGACGGCTTTTGGGCTGGGGCCGGTGATTCATTTCTTTAATCGTCATTTTACCGGGAAGTTACTGGCGAAGGTTGATGGTGTTGAGTATAAGCGGGTGTGATGAGGTAAAATAAAATATAGGTTTTTGGGAGAGCTGAACTGGTTGCCTGGTGTGACTGGTTTGGCTTTTTTTTGTGGGAAGGGGGACGCCCGGGAGGCGTGTGCGCTCTGTCGCTGGGGCTTCGTCGGGGGCTGGCTTCTAGGCTGCCGGGATTCTGCTAAAACCGTTTTCCAAAAAGCCGAACTCGCTCCTGAGGTCGCTCAAACAGCGGCTTTTTGAAAAACAACGCAGATTCCCGCCAGCCAAGAATCAGCTCCCCTCCTGCAGAGTCCAGGGACAGAGCGCACACGCCTTCCGGGCTGGCTTTCCCACATGGTTGGATAGGGTGGTCTGACGGAAGGGGATGGGGCGTCAGCGCTGTGCTGGACGCCTGGGAGGAAAGGCTGAATTTGAGTTGCGGGTGTGTGACGGGAGGGATGGGGCATCGGCGCGTTGCTGGATGCCTGGGAGGGGATGTTTGTCGGATTAGGGGATAATTTTGGGATGAGTTTTTGTTGGATGTTTTTCTGAGATGTGATATAGTAGTTTTATCTTATAAGATCTTTGTCTGTATGGACATTCTTTTGACTTCAATTTCTGAAGTGTTTTTCATTTGATTTTTGTAAATATAAGTTTTCTAGACATAGGGAAGGTAGTAGGTTATGAGGTGGATGTGTTACTGGGAATGATATGAACAGTAGAAGTGTGTTCGGTTTAAAAAGTCCGGTTTGTGGGACTTTTTATGGCTTTTTGAGTATGGTATAATAGGAGTATAAATGGTCAATAATACAATATTTGATGATGTTTTCCGGACGATGCTGGAGAAGATGACGCAGTTGGTGATTCCTCTTATCAATGAGGTGTTTCATACGTCGTATCGTGAGGACGAAGAAATTGTGCAGCTTCGTAACGAGCAGCAGCTGGAGGACAGGGAGATTATTACAGATGCACGGTTAAGAATCAGGGATAAGGTGTATCATATTGAGTGTCAGAGTACGGATGACGTGACTATGGCGATTCGAATGGTTGAGTATGATTTTGAAATCGCACTGGAGAGTGGATGGAGGATCGGAAGGAAATACCACATAGAGTTTCCGAGGTCCTGCGTGGTGTATTTACGTCATGGAAAAAATACACCGGACTTTCTGGAAGTGGAGATGGTACTTCCGGATGGAAAGGTGTGTGAGTATAGGATTCCTGTGTTGAAGATGGGAAATTATACGAAAGATAGTATTTTCAAAAAGAAGCTTTTGATATTGCTTCCGTTTTATGTTATGAAATATGAAAAAACTGCAGGGATGATAGAAAAAGATCCTGAGATGTTACAGGGGTTGTTAAAGGATTATGAAGATATCCGTAAACGACTGGAAAAGGAGCTGCTGCTTCCCGAAAGAGCAGAGTTATATATGGATCTGAATAAACTGATCATCAGAATTGCGGATCATATTTTTCGGAATGAAGAGAACGTTCGGAAAGGAGTGGATGAGGTCATGGGTGGAAAGGTTTTACAGTTGGAATCCGAGAGGCTTCGTGAAGAGGGTGAGATGCGTGGAAAAGCCGAAGGTGAGGCTATTGGAGAAGAGCGGTTGCGTCGACTGATCAATCATCTTATTGCGGATGGCCGGATGGATGAGATTCCGGAAATAGCCGGAAATGCGGAAAGATGCCGGGAGTTGTACCGGGAGTATGGCTTGTAGGTGTATGAAATAGTGGCTGGATTTTTATCCAGCTGCTTTTTTTGTGGGGTGGAAAGGGGATGCCAGGGATACGAGTGCGGTCTGCTTGGTAATTTTTTATAAATTTGGATGAAATTTTTTGTTATGTTTTGGCAATGGACAAAATGGGCAGGATGGGGTAAAGTAGTGTCAACAAGTTAAGAGCACGTGCTCGTAAACGAGGAGAGGTGAATATGGATAAGAATACGATCATTACGATCAGCCGGCAGTATGGCAGTGGCGGTAAGGAGCTCAGCGATATTGTTGCGGGGAAGCTTCATACGAGGTGTTTTGACCGGCAGATTTTGTATCTGGCAGCGCAGGAGATCGGAGCGGAGTCTTTGAATATGGAGGCGGTGAACAAACTTGCATACGAGAAGGGCGGCATCGGGAATTCGGCGATTACCGGGGTAATGGGAATCGGCAGTATTCCGGTGTATAACCAGATGTTTCTGGAACAGGCCCGGGTGATCCGGAAGCTGGCATCCCAGGGAACCTGTGTTTTTCTGGGACGGTGCGCCAACTATGTGTTGAGGGATCTTCCTCATCATTATTCGTTTTTTATTTATGCGGACAGTGAATTTAAGGAGAAGAGGGCCAGGGAGTTGTATGGCAATGCTTCTTTGAAAGAGCTTGAGAAGGAAGATAAGAACAGGGCGGATTATTATCAGTATTATACCGGCCAGAAGTGGGGCGACTGCGGAAATTACGACATGATGATCAATACCGGGCGGATCGGACTGGAGGATGTGGCGGATCTGATCCTGGATTATGTGGAACGAAGACAGAAAATGGAAGAGTAAAAGACAAAAGGATTTCTTTTTTGGAAATCCATATTTTAAACAGAAATGCGAGCACGAGCTCGCAAAAATAATAAGTTATAACCGGAACAGGGAGGATTAAAAAATGAAGCAGAACGAAGTTTTAAGAGTTGGTGTTGTTGGTGTTGGCGCAATCGGAAGAACTCATATTGAGCGCATCAATAATAAACTGCAGGGTGCGAAGGTTGTTGCCTGTGCAGATGTGAATGAAGAGTTTGGAAAAAGTGTGGCAGAGAAATATGGCTGTAAATTTTACAAGGATGGTGAGAAAATGATCGCTTCAGATGACATTGACGCAGTGATCGTTACCACCATCGATCCGTATCATGAGCAGTATGTATTGGCTGCGATTCGCGCGGGCAAGCATGTTTTTTGTGAGAAACCTCTGGCACCGGAGGCTGAGGCCTGCAAGAGAATCGTGGAAGCGGAAATGGCGGGTGGCAAAAAGCTGGTTCAGGTTGGTTTCATGAGAAGATATGATCCGGGATACCGTCAGTTAAAAGAGGCGATCCAGACAAGAAGATACGGTGAGCCGCTGCTTCTTCACTGTGCACACAGAAATCCATCTGTGGATGAGAGCTATACAACTCCTATGGCAGTGGAAAATTCCATGATCCATGAGATTGATGTTTTGAGATGGCTGCTGGATGAGGATTATGCTACCGCAGAAGTTGTTTTTGCAAAGAATACAAGACGTACTCATGCGAACCTGATGGATCCGCAGATTATGATCCTTACCACAAAATCAGGCGTGCGGATCGATGTGGAGGCTTTTGTAAATACGGGCCACTGTTATGATATCAAATGTGAAGTCTGCTGTGAAGATGCGATCCTGAATCTTCCGGAGCCTGCAAACATTGAGGTTTGTGCAAACGCACAGAGAGGCCATGCGATCCACAGCGACTGGTCTACAAGATTTGTGGAGGCTTACAACGTAGAGGTTCAGGAATGGATCAATGCCACAAAAGAGGGCAGAGTTGACGGACCAACAGCATGGGATGGATACGTTGGACAGGTTACAGCGGCAGCTGCTTCCAAAGCAAGAGATACACAGACTGTTGTGGAGATCCATGTAGAAGAAAAACCGGAGTTTTATAAATAAGATCGAGGGAGGCAGTGTCAATGAAGATCGCTTTTGATGTAGATGTGCTTGCAAAACAGATGGATATCAATCGGATGGTCCATCAGGTGGCTGACTGGGGATACAAATATATCGAGCAGTCTCCTCATCCAAGGATCAATCCTTTTTACAAACACCCGCTGTTTTCAAAGGAATGTGAAAAGGAATACAGACAGGCTCTTAAGGAAACGGGAGTGGAGATCTCATCTTTCATCGTTGTTTACCGCTGGTCCGGACCTACAGAGGAGCAGAGGCAGTTTGCTGTTGCCAACTGGAAAAGAATGATCCAGATCGCAGGTGATATGGGGGTTAAGGTTATTAATACCGAGCTTTCCGGTGACCCAAATCAGCAGGAGATCTGTAATGGCATGTGGTTTAAGTCCATGGAGGAGCTGCTTCCTCTGATCGAGAGGGAAGGCATCCGTGTGGAGATCCAGTCTCATCCTTATGACTTCTGTGAGCTGAACAACGAGACCTGCGATATGGTAAAATCTTTCCGTTCACCGAATCTGGGATATGTATATTCCGCACCGCATGGATTTTTCTATGATGAAGGTAAAGGAGATGTGCGCTCCATGCTGAAATATGCAGGAGAGGATCTTACGCATGTATTGTTTGCAGATACTTTTAACCAGACACTGGACTGCCGCTATATCGCAAATCCGCCATGGCTGAACAGCAGAGGAAAATCCGATGTGACCATTCATCAGCACCTGGCAATGGGTGAAGGTGATGTGGATTTTGACGGAATCTTTGAGACTCTCCGGGAGATGGATTTTGCAAACAGACAGCTGAAGGCGGATGCGCCGAAGGCTGGTGGAGATAATATCGCTTGTGTTTCCATGTTTGGTTTTCCGGAAAAAATGGATCGCCAGGCACCGGAGGCAAGAGAGCGGATTGAGAAGGAACTGTTAGAAAAATAAAATATAAACTTTGGGGGAATAGTTATGAAACTTGCACTTTGTACAGATGTATTGGGAGATCTTTCTTTTACAGATATGCTTGATAGAGTAAAGGAACTTGGAATCAATGCGGTAGAGATGACTGCCGGCGGCTGGGGCGGCTGCAAACATGTGCCGACACAGGAGCTTCTTGCAGATGAGAATAAACTTGCACAGTATAAGGCTGAGCTGGATAAAAGAGGCATGGAGATCGCTGCCCTGAATTGTTCCGGCAACCAGCTCTGCCCGGGGGAAATGGGAGAGCTTCACACAAAAACAATCTATGACACAGCTGTTCTCGCCGGAAAACTTGGCGTAAAAAAACTGGTCATGATGTCCGGACTTCCGGCAGGTGCGCCTGGTGACAAAACTCCGAACTGGTTTACTTCTACTGTTTCCTGGCCGGATTATATGGTAGAAAGTGTCCGCTATCAGTGGGAAGACGTAGCGATCCCGTGGTGGAAAAAATTCGTGGAGCACTGCAAAAATAACGGTGTGGAGCAGATTGCAATCGAGGAGTTCCCATGCCAGCTGGTTCACAATCCGGAAACTTTATGGAAGCTTCGTAATGCAGTTGATCCGATGATCGGCATGAATATGGACCCATCCCATCTTATGGTTATGGGCGCAGATCCGATTGCCGGACTCCGAAATCTGGAAGGTGCAATCTACCATATCCATGGAAAAGATGCCAGAATTGAAAGAAGTTTATGTGACATCAATGGTCTGACAGAGACAAAACCGGTAACCGATTCCAAGAACAGAACCTGGAATTATGTAGCTGTAGGCTGTGGAAAAGATCTTCAGTGGTGGAAAGAGTTCTTCTCTGTTGCACATATGATGGGATATGACGGATATGTATCACTTGAAATGGAAGACCTGACTATGAGTGTGGAAGCAGGACTGAAAACATCCATTGATGCTCTGAAGCAGACGATCAGCCAGTAGGAAGCGAGGTGTACATATGAATCTGAATGGATATAATCGACTGATTCAGAAAGACCGCGTGACAGGATTTGAAAAATTTGCCTATGGCTGTGGAGAAATTTCCACGAATATCGTTTTTACCATATCAACAAGTCTTCTTGTAATGTTTTATACGGATGTGGCTCATGTGTCGGCTGCGGTGATCGGAATGATCATCGCACTCTCACAGGTGTTCAACGGTGTTTCGGATATCATGGCAGGTTTCATTGTAGACCGGACCAGATCACGTTTTGGCCGTGCACGTGTGTGGATGCTGCGAATGTCTGTTCCCTATGCAGCAGCTGCGATCCTCCTTATGACTGTACCTCAGATTGGAGCCTTTGCCCAGGCTATTTATATTTTTATCACCTACAATCTGATGCTGACAGTTGTATATACCATGTTCCAGCTTCCTTTTGCAACGACTATGACTTACATGACAAGAGATCAGAGTGAGCGTGCAAAGATCAACATTATCCGAATGGCAATGAGCCCCATCGGAAATGTGCTGGTAACACTGGTATTTACGAGAATTCTGAAAGTGATGCCAGGTGGAGGAATGTCTTCTCAGAAAAACTGGATCATCCTTACCGCAATCTATGCCGTCGGTGCAGCAATCATGATGCTCTTCTGCTTTGTCTGTGTCAGAGAGCGTGTGGAAGTTCATGATGACATGGATGGAGAGCAGATTCCTCTGAAAAAAGCGATCCCGGCTCTTTTCAAAAATAAATATTTTATCATGCTGTTTCTGTTCTTTGTGTTCTTTGCAATGTATCAGACTTTTGCGGGAACTATGGCTACATATTACTGCAAATGGATCGTGGGAGATACAGATATCATTGGTAACGTAAATACGGCGTGTTACGGAATTACGGTAGTGGCGACGCTGCTCCTTGGAAAGGTAATGCACCTTCTGGAGAAAAAACAGTGGTGTATCCTGGGAGCGTGTTTTATCATTGCGGGTTCTTTGATCCTCCTTTTAAACCCGACAAGCGTGCCTCTTGTAACTTTCGGTGGACTGCTCCGCGGCATTGGAATGACACCGATCCTTGGAATGATCTTTACCATGATCGCAGATGCCATTGAGTATGGCCAGTGGAAAACAGGTCTTCGGACAGCTGGTGCGATCCAGTCAGCTACGACTTCCGGACAGAAATTCGGACAGGGTATCGGTTCTGCCCTGATCGGTTTTATCATGGAATCTACGGGATATAATGGAAATCTTGAGGTACAGACAGAACTTGCCACACAGACGATCCAGAATCTGTTTATCTATGGTGTAAGTATCCTGGGTGTCATTATGATCGTGATCCTTCTGTTTTACAAGCTGGATAAGGAATATCCGATGATCATGAGAGAGCTTCTGAAGCGTGAGACTGCACAGATGCAGAAGAGTGAAAAATAAAAGAATCGGAGCTGTAAAAAAGTTCTTCCGGGAGTGATTTCGGAGGGACTTTTTTTACTGATTTTTCGGAGATTTTCTGGAAGGAGTTTTTGACCTGGGTATATGAGTATGATATAATTACAACAAAGAGTTCGAGCTCGTAATGGAAAAATATAGATTTGGCCAGGGTTAAGATTAAGGTTGCCGGGGGTGATACCTGAAGGCAGCAGACGGGAGAGTGTTTTATGGGTGTTACGATCAAGCAGATCGCTGAGATGGCGGGAGTCCATCGTTCTACAGTTGATAAGGTTCTTCATCATCGTCCGGGTGTCAGTGACCCGGTGAGAAAAAGAGTGCAGCAGATTATCGATGAGTGCGGTTATGAGGCGAATCCTATCGGAAAGGCTTTGCAGATGCAGGACAGAGAGTTGCATATCAAGGTAATCCTGCAGGAGGTAGATGCAAGGAGTTACCTTAAAAAAGGGATTGAAGAGGCACTGAAGGAGTTCGGGTCTTTTCATATTAAAACGGAGTTTGCGGTGACTGCAAGTTCGGATGTGGAAGAGCAGGCGAGGATGCTGATGCTGTGCGAGACGGACGGGACAGATGGAATCATTCTCAGTCCGGTGAATGCGGCGGAGATCGTGGAGGCCATTGACCGGTGTGCGGCGAAAAAGATTCCGGTGGTTACGGTGAATACGGATATCAAGGGAAGTCAGAGGCTTTGTTTTATCGGGCAGAATGGTTTTCGTGCAGGGCGTGTTGCGGGGAGATTTATGGGGGAGTTTCTTCGTGGAGCGGGGGATGTGGTGATCTTCACCAGTGATGGGGATAATCATCAGTCGTTTCCTTTCGGGACCCGGGAAGATGGTTTCCTTGAGGTGCTTGAGGAAAGTTTTCCAGGGATCTGTGTGACGAAGGTTGTACAGACGAAAGAGAAGACGCAGGTGATCCGCAGGGAGATGCGGAAGATCTGTGAGGGTAAGAAAATGCCGGATGGGATTTTTATTACCTGTGGTGGTGTTGCAGCGATCGGGGATGTGCTGCAGGAGTATGAGAAACAGGGGGTGAAGGTGGTTTGTTTTGAGAGTTATCCGGAGATTCTTCAGTTGCTGCGGGAGGATGTGGTGACGGTTACGCTGGATAGTGAGATTGAGGAGCAGGGGAAGAAGGCGGTTGAGGTTCTGATGGATTTTGAGGTTTATGGGAGAAGACCGGAGAGGAAACATTTGTATTCGGAGACGCGGATTTTGGTGAGGGAGAGTCTGGGGTGAGGATGAGAAAAGAGGGAGCGCCCGGGAAATGAGTCATCGGCGCAGCGCTGGATGCCTGGGACGTTGTTGTGGCGCTGCGTTAAAATATAAACAATGTTAATATAATACAGTTATATTATTCATTTTATAACTATTTATAAATATGTTATGATATCCTCTGATGAGAGATATATAATGAACACAGTCGTATGAAATGAGAGTGTTCATGAATAGCTGGCTGTCCGGGTTGCCGGGGCTTATGTGATGAAGGAGAGGATACGATTATGGAATTTAATCATGGCGTTTTGTTTTCAGATACATATCAGAAGAAGCTGAAATCTCAGTTTTATTATGCAGATAAGGATCCGCAGTATGGTGCGAGACTTTTCTTTGAGAACTCTGGTGGTTCGCTGAGACTTAAGAGGGCTGTTGAGGCTAAGGCTGCTATCGAGGAGTTCCCGGATTGTCCGGAGCGTGCCCGCGGCAGAGGTTTTGATCTGGCGGATTATGTTAAGAATGGTACTAAGGAGATCCTTGAGGTTGTTTTTGGTGCAAGGAGTGGTGCTCTTATCACTGAACTGACTGCTTCCCAGACCATGTTCCATGCGGTTGGTACGATCATGGAAGGTGTTGACTGGGGTAAGAACGCAGTCACTTCTGCTCTGGAGCATCCGTCTGCTCATGATGCGGTTGAGTATTACTGCAAGAAGACCGGCAGGGAGTTCCGTGAGGTTCCGGCTAATAAGGTGACTGGTGGCCTTGATCCGGATGAGATCATGAAGTATGTAGATAAGGATACGGTTCTTCTCAGTATTATGGCTGCTTCCAATATTTCCGGTAATATCATGGATATCAAGGAGATCGCACGTCGTGCAAAAGAGATCAACCCGGATATCTACATTGTAAGTGATGCAGTTCAGCATGCTCCTCATGCAGTGATCGATGTTGAGGACTGGGATGTGGATGTCTGCAACTTTGCACCGTATAAGTTCTTTGGTGTTCGTGGCTGCGGTTATGCTTATGTTTCTGACCGTGTTGCTGTGATGCCGCATATCAAGCTGACCTGCAAGGATGATAATGTATGGGCTCTTGGTACTCCGGCTCCGGCTAATTTTGCGGCTATGATGGCGGTTATTGATTATGTTTGCAGTATCGGGAAGCATTTCCTGGGTGATTCTGCACAGAAATATAATAAGCGTGAGCTTTTTGTTGAGGGTATGAATCACATTCATCTTCAGGAGAGAGCGCTTCTGTACCGTATGCTGGAAGGTACCGATAAGGTTCCGGGGCTTCGTCATATTCCGGGGGTTCAGGTTTATGTGGATATGGAGGATCTTACTTATAAGGATCTGATCGTTGCCATGGGTATTGAGGGTATTGAATTTGCAGAGTGTGCAAGAAGATATCTTGAGCATGGTGTTACGCTGTTCGAGCGTGTAAAGAGCAGCCCATATTCCAAACGTATTGTTGAGACTCTTGGTCTTGAAGGTGCACTTCGTGTTTCTCCGCTCCACTGCCACGGAACAGATGATATTGATAAGTTCCTGAAGATCACTAAGGATATTGCTGAAGGTAAATAAAACAGTTTTTGTAAAAAAATGAAACAGGAACCGCCCTTTTTTCATGTTTTGGCATGGAAGAAAAGGGCGGTTTTTCAGGCAAGTGATACTGATGTGGGATAAATGATAATTATATTGAATAAATGATATTCTGTGCAGGAAATTTCTGCTAAGATAGGATTATCAAAACATACAGTGGGAGGCAGAGATGAGAGAAATTCTTTTTGGGGCGGCATACTACGACGAATACATGCCGTATGACAGACTTGATAAAGATATAGATATGATGAAAAAAGCCGGGATCAATACGGTGCGTATTGCGGAATCTACGTGGAGCACCTGTGAGCCCCAGGAAGGTGTGTTTGATTTTTCCCATGTGGAGCGTGTGATGGATGCCATGGAGGAAGCCGGAATCAATGTGATCATCGGAACGCCTACGTATGCAGTGCCTGCGTGGATGGTAAAAGCTCACCCGGATGTGATCGCTACAACGAAAAAAGGCGCAGGGATCTATGGTGCAAGACAGATCATGGACATTACCAATCCGGTATATCTTTTTTATGCGGAGCGTGTGATCCGCAAACTGATGGAGATCAGTGCCCACAGGAAATGTGTCATAGGTTTCCAGGTGGATAATGAGACAAAATATTACGGCACAGCAGGTAAGAATGTGCAGCTGGCTTTTGTGAAATATTTAAGAGAAAAATTTCATGATAATCTGGATGCCATGAATTATGAATTCGGGCTGGATTACTGGAGCAATCGGATTGATGCCTGGGAGGATTTTCCGGATGTGAGAGGAACCATCAACGGCAGCCTGGGAGCAGAGTTTGAGAAATTTCAGAGGACTCTGGTGGATAAATTCTTAAGCTGGCAGGCCGGGATCGTCAGTGAGTATAAGAGAGAAGATCAGTTTATCACTCACAATATGGATTTTGAGTGGCGAGGTTATTCTTACGGAGTGCAGCCGGATGTGAACCATCTGCATGTTTCGGAGGCTCTGACCATTGCCGGAACCGATATTTATCATCCCTCCCAGGATGAGCTGACCGGTACGGAGATCGCTTTTGGTGGGGATATGATCCGTAGTCTGAAGCATGATAATTATCTGGTGTTGGAGACGGAAGCACAGGGATTTCCATGCTGGACGCCATATAAGGGACAGCTTCGGCTTTGTGCTTACAGCCATCTTGCGTCCGGGGCCAACAGTGTGATGTACTGGCACTGGCATTCTATCCATAATTCATTTGAGACATACTGGAAGGGGCTTCTCAGCCATGATCTTGCGGAGAATGATACTTACCGGGAGGCTTGCATCATTGGAAAGGAATTTCGGGAAAAAGGCAGTCATATGGTAAATCTCAAGAAGAAAAATGATGTAGCTGTGATGGTGAGTAATGAGGCTCTGACTGCACTGAACTGGTTTGGTATCCAGGCGACTTCCGGGGATAATGGAGAGATCCGATACAATGATGTGGTGCGTTGGATCTACGATGCACTGTACCGGATGAATGTGGAGTGTGATTTCGTCTGGCCGGAATCTGAGGATATTTCTCAGTATAAGGCGATTTTTGTACCGGCGCTTTATGCTGCACCTGACAGCACTTTAGAGAGGCTGAATCAGTATGTGAAAGATGGTGGTACGTTGGTCGTGACATTTAAGAGCGGTTTTGCCAATGAGAATGTGAAGGTTCATGCAGATGCACAGCCGCATATCCTTAAAGATGCTCTGGGGATCAGCTATGATCAGTTTACCTTTCCGCGCAATGTGAAGCTGTCAGGAAAATTGTATGGTGCGGAAAGTTTGGATGATTTTGCAAGGAGTGCAGATGCAGATATAAATTCTGATGATGCGGATTCGGCGGAGGCTGGAGAAGCCAGGGTCTTTATGGAACTTCTCAAACCGGAAAGTGCAGAGGTGCTTGCAGGATATGAACATTATAACTGGAAAGGATATGCTGCAATAACCAGAAACAGGTATGGAATGGGTATGGCATACTATCTGGGATGCATGACAGATAATGCCACACTTCAGAATGTGATAAAAGCTGCTCTTGGCGATGCAAGGGTAAAGTTATCCGGTTATGAATATCCGGTGATCGTTCGTGAAGGAACGAATGATTTTGGAAAAACTGTCCGGTATTTTCTGAATTATTCTGCAAAGGAACAGTCTGTTGCGTATAAATACAGTGATGGAGAAGACGTGCTTACCGGTGAGACGATCAAAGCTGAGTCATTGCTGATCATTCCTGCGTGGGATGTACGGATTATTGAAGCCTGAGAGACTTTTCTTTATCTTGACATCTTACGCGAGAGTATGCACAATAAAGGTATCATAAACTTGCCGGACAGAAATAAATTAAGAAACAAGGGGGGACAAACATGCAGAACATTCTCATTGTAGTAGACATGCAAAATGATTTCATCGACGGTGTGCTTGGCACGAAGGAGGCAGCTGCCATTGTTCCGAAGGTGGAGGAGAAGATCCGGGATTTTGAAGGAAAGGTATTTTTCACAAGGGATACCCATGAAACGTATTATCTGGAGACACAGGAGGGGAAAAACCTTCCGGTTCCTCACTGTATCCGGGGCACAGATGGATGGCAGATTCGGGAAGAACTGGACGCCTTAAGGAAAACAGAACCCATTGACAAAGAAACCTTCGGCTCCACCGATCTTGCCGGGGAATTGACTATGATCGATGAAGATGAAGGAATCGGAAGTATTACTCTTGTGGGACTTTGCACAGATATCTGTGTGATCTCCAATGCTCTGCTGATCAAGGCATCCCTTCCGGAAGTGCCGATCTGTGTTGATGCCACGTGCTGCGCAGGTGTAACACCGGAGAGTCATGAGAATGCACTGAAAGCTATGGAGGCGTGCCAGATCAGGATTATCCGGTAAGAAGGATGAAACCGCAGGAAAGGAGAAAACTATGAAAAAGAAGCTTCTGAAAAAATTAATGGTCCTTGCGCTGTCCGCAGTAACTGCCTTCAGTGCGGTACCGGCAGCAACGGTAACAGCAGCAGGTAATCCTTATCCTACAACACAGGATGTGGATCGAGATGGCTTATATGAGATCCCCTGCACACGCTTTGCGTGGCAGTGCGTGTATGACAGACAGGGAATCGCATTGCCTTCATGGGGAAATGCGGTAAACTGGTGGCAAAATGCTATCAACCAGGGCTATGCAGTAGGAAATGAGCCTGTTCCCGGTTCTATTGCTGTATGGAGCGGAGATTATTACGGACATGTTGCTTATGTAACAGCTAATCTTGGAAACAACAGATTTACGGTAGATGAGGGAGGAAGAACGGACAAAGATCAGACATCCTCTCATGGAGTTGCATATGGATATACACTGACCAATGCAGTCGGAGGAAGGCGCCCTTATGATTCCAACAAGGTGCTGCTTGGCTTTATCTATCCGGGCGTTCGTGTACCGGGCAAGCCATATGTGAGCGTGAATCCGGGAAAAGCGAATCAGACCACAACGTTTTCCTGGAATGCAACAAGCTATGCCAGATATTATGATGTATATGTGTATAAAGCAGGAGAATCCAATCCGATGCAAGTTAAGTATGGAGTGAATGGAACAAGCTGGTCCTGCACACTGCCGGCGGGGAATTACAGGGTAGCGGTGGCATCTGTGAATCATGCACAGTATGCATATACATTTTCGGATTCTGTGAATTTCACTGTCCAGGCAGCTCCGGTCACACATACACATAACTATCAGAGAGTAACAGTAAAGGCAACCACCACTGCCAACGGATATACACAGGAGCAGTGCAGCTGCGGAAGTATACAGAATAAACAGATCATCTATTATCCGAAAAAAATACAGCTTTCCAGAACAAGCTATACTTATAATGGAAAAGTAAAAAAGCCAACGGTAAAGGTTACAGACAGCAACAACAAGGTGATCAGTGCAGACAACTATACAGTTACCTATTCTGCCGGAAGAAAATATGTTGGAACTTATCGGGTAACAGTTCGGTTTAAAGGCAATTACTCGGGAACCGTTACAAAAGCCTTTAAGATCACCGGAAAAGTTCATAAACACAGCTACAAAAAACAGGTAAAGAAAGCAACTACATCCAGGAACGGATATGTTCAGTATCTTTGCTCCTGCGGTGCAGTGACCGGAAAGAAAACCATCTATTATCCGAAGACAATAAAGCTTTCTGCCACAAGCTATACATATGATGGAAAAGTAAAAACACCGAAGGTAAAAGTAACCGGTGCGAATAAAAAAACCATCAGTTCCGGCAATTATAAGGTGTCATATTCCCGTGGAAGAAAAAATGTTGGTACTTATAAGGTAACGGTGAAGTTTAAGGGGAATTACAGCGGAACTGTAACAAAGACTTTTAAGATCAAGGCGAAACCTAAAAACTGGGTTTATGTGGATACGCTTCCCAAGAATATCACTTCCGATAAATATACGATCCAGTATAAACACACCTATCAGAAAACAACCTCCAGTTATGTCAATGATGGTGGTGTTTATGAGTCTGTAAGACCACTGGAGACATCTGCTTCCAGACAGCTGGTGGGATATTATTACTATCATTTCTGCGGACCGAATACCGGACAGAATGTAAACTTCGCACAGACGGGCTCTTATGTACATTTTGATAGTGTAGCAGCCAGTCAGGTAACCGTAGCTGCTTCCGGCGCAGATGGAGATGACCCGAGCATTACCTATTATCTGCTGAACTGGAAAGGAAACGGCAGCCGGGTATGGTGCTCCAGCGGAACTACCTGCAACGGCGCCTACGGAAGCCACGGAGCCAGAGGCCAGGCCTGGTACCGCATGAACCAGTACCAGAACAAAAAACTCCAGACTCAGACGACAACCTCCGAAAGTGATTGGACAACCAGTAAAGACAGCACAGCAGTAAAAACCGTTTACCGTTATAAAGCAAAATAGATCATAGATCAGTCATAAATCAGAAACTCCCTCATGTATCAGAAAAAACTGATATGTGAGGGAGTTTTTTGATAAATGTGAAGGAGCTTATTTCAAAACGGATCGAAATTTTGCAGTAAGCAACCGACAAAGTTTTACATATATTGTACAATTTGTGAAATACAGGAAAAAATGACGGGATATCTGCAGCTTGCACCGAAGGTGGGCGGTGACAATATTGCCTGTGTATCCATGTTTGGCTTCCAGGAGAAGATGAATAAACAGGCTCCGGAGGCAGGGGAAAGGATTGAAAAAGAACTGCTGAAGTAAACTGAATATTCTTGTATAAGCTGTCGCATTAATGTGCTACAGCTTATTTTTTTGAAAAATACCGATAAAAATATGGACAAAACCGAAAATAATGGTTAATATATACACATGCCTAAAAAACAAAAAATGAAAATTATACGAAATATATAATATAAACCCGGCACAGAAAAAATATATATAGACATATTTACAAAGCGACAGCGTGGATATCAATACCGGAGAAAGTGGGAAAATAACGGGAGGAAGAGAATATGTTGAAATTTTTTAAAGGAAAAGATAAAGGAAATTTAATTTATGCACCCTGCAGAGGAAGAGTGGTTCCCCTTGCAGAGGTTCCGGACCCTGTCTTTGCGGATAAGGTACTGGGTGACGGTTTTGCAGTGATCCCGGCAGACGGCAGGATATATGCTCCGGCAGACGGTGAAGTGGCAATGGTATTTGATACTCTTCATGCAGTTACGCTGACAAGCACTCAGGGAGCGGAAATACTGATACATATCGGACTGGATACAGTCACACTTAAGGGCGAACCCTTTAAAGCGCACGTTGCAGCAGGTGACAAGGTTAAAAAGGGTGATCTTCTGATAGAGGCTGATCTGGACAAAATCGAGAAAGCCGGTTTAAATACAATTATCCCGGTTCTGATCTGCAACACAGATGATTACGGAAAGATAAGCCTCCAGAAGGAGGGGGATGTTTCGGCGGATGAAGCCATCCTCAAGCTTTCATGATCATCTTCATGCAGCTGACAGGCTTATAACAGCCCGGAGATAGTAGTAATTTTCGGGGTGTTATAACCGGAGTGATCCGGTCAAATATATTTATTTTAAGGGAGGGGAAATATATGAAATTTCTTCAAAAACTGGGAAAAGCGTTAATGCTTCCAGTGGCAGTACTGCCGATCTGTGGTATCCTTATGGGTATCGGATACTGGTTATGTCCGGCAACCATGCAGGGTGGAGACATTCACGGCGCAGCCAATCTGATCGGTCTGTTTCTGGTTAAGGCAGGCGGAGCTCTGATCGACAACATGGCGATCCTTTTTGCTATCGGTGTTGGTGTCGGTATGTCAGAAAAGAATGACGGAACCGGCGGAATTGCTGCACTTGCATCCTGGCTGATGCTCACAACACTTCTTTCTACAGGATTTGTTACAACTATCATTCCATCAATCGCTGACAGTGCAACAAAAACTCTTGCATTTGACAAAATTGCGAATCCTTTTATCGGAATCCTTGCCGGTATCATCGGATCTACATGCTATAACAAATTCAAGAGCACCAAGCTTCCTGACTGGCTGTCATTCTTCAGTGGCAAGCGTTGCGTAGCGATCATCGCAGGAGTGGTTTCCATTGTCGTATCTGTTGTATTACTGTTTGTATGGCCATTACTTTTCAGTGCACTTGTAGCAATTAGGAAAAGCGGTTGCAGGTATGGATGTTGTTGGTGCAGGTATCTATGCATTCCTGAACCGTCTGCTGATCCCTACCGGATTACATCACGCACTGAACAATGTATTCTGGTTTGATACCATCGGACTTGGCGATCTTCAGCACTTCTGGGCAGGTGAAACCTCTGCAGATGTATCCTGGAGCCTTGGAATGTACATGTCCGGATTCTTCCCATGTATGATGTTTGGTATTCCTGGTGCAGCACTTGCAATGGTTAAATGTGCGAAACCTGCAAAGAAAAAAATCGCGATCGGTCTTGTTGCATCTGCAGCAATCTGTGCATTTATCTGTGGTGTAACTGAGCCGTTCGAGTTTGGATTTATGTTCCTTGCTCCTGGCCTCTATGTGATCTATGCATTACTTTACGGTATCTTTACCATGATCACAGTTGCTCTTGGATTCCGTGCAGGCTTCAGCTTCTCCGCTGGTGCGATGGATTTACTTTTCTCATCCTCACTTCCGGCAGCACAGAAGACATGGCTCATCCTTCCTCTTGGAATTGCAGCATTCATCGTATTCTATGTTGTATTCCTTTTTGCCATCAAGAAATTTGATCTGAAGACTCCGGGAAGAGAAGACGATGACGATCTTGAGGCAGAGAAGAATATCGAGCTTGCAAATGATGATTATACTGCTATTGCCGCAAAAATCCTTGAAGGCTGTGGCGGAAAAGAGAACATCACAAGCATTGATAACTGCATCACAAGACTGAGACTTGAGGTTAAGGATATTACAGCTGTAAATGATAAAGTGATCAAATCTGCAGGTGTTGCAGGCGTGATCAAACCTGGAAAAACTTCTGTACAGGTTATCATCGGAACCAAGGTTCAGTTTGTTGCAGATGCATTTTCTGAGCTTTGTAAATAATGGCTTTTTTGGAGTCAGGTATTTGTTAAAATAATTATGGGGCAGCAGCAGAATTGTGAAAACGGTTCTGCTGCTGCTTTTTTGTATACCTTATATTGACCGATACTTTCAAAAAGCGTACAATGTTACTTCGATAAAAAGCAATAGGTCATTGCGTTTACGATTGCAATATTTCTACAGGGGGAATGAAGTTAATGAAATCCTGCGTATTTCACAAAAAATATCTTTTAGCCGGCATATATATTATTTTTGTTCTGTTTACCTGCTGTAATTCCCGATTTTATCATACACCGCTGGCAAAAATATGTTCTGTAACAGAAAAACAGACTCTGAGCAGAGAAGGAACCAGGGGATCAAAAGAATATTACTATACTCAGAAGATTACAGCACGGATATTAAACGGTTCGCATAAAGGGGAAAAAATAACGGTCTCTAATGAATATACATCTTCTCAGGTTCAGACCAAGAAATATCATAAAGGAGACACCGTTCTTTTAAGCGGTTCAAAGGAAAGCCCCGGAAAAACGATACGTTCTGTAAAAAGGGATGGGTATCTGGCCTTATTGGCAGGAGGATTATTTTTTCTTCTGATCTGCATTACAGGAAAGCAGGGATTTTACACGATCATATCACTGATACTGAATACAGTCATATTTGCGTATGGATTTCAGGCTTTTACAGAAGGGAAAAATATTTTAAATATCTGTAATGTCATCGCAGTTCTTTTTTCACTGACTACATTGATCTGCTTGAATGGAATTCACAGAAAAACATTTTCCTCAGTTCTTTCAACACTGTGTGTTCTGTTTCTGATCATGGCATTGTTTGAATTTTCTATTTATATGTACGGAGATCTGGATTATTCCAATCTGGAATACCTTGGAAGTATGGGCAATTCTGCGGATATATTCTGGGCAGATATTATGCTGACAGGACTTGGTGCAATTATGGACGTGACGGTGACGATCAGCGCAGCAGTAGGAGAAATCGTGCGGAAAAATCCATCGGTTTCTCTGAGAAGACTGATACATTCCGGTCGTGAAATCGGATATGATATTATGGGAACCATGATAAATGTACTGTTGTTTGTTCTGGCAAGTGGCATGATTCCCATGTTCATACTTAAGATGAATAATGATGTAAGCTTTATAACGATCGTGAGATATCACATTCCATATGATATCTGTCGTTTTCTGATAGAAAGTATTGGAATTGTACTGGCAATACCGGTATCTGTTTTTATTGCTTCAGCGATTATGAAAATACCATCACGGAAAAGGGGTGTCAGAGAATGATCATTTTTCTTGCATTGATTTTAATTTTTCTGGTGATCTTGATTGGCGGAGAGCGTGGAGCCATGTCAATTATGACACTGGCGGGGAATATTGTAATTTTGTTTTTTTCAATTATGCTGATGTCTGCCGGTTTTCCTGTACTGCTCCTGATATTGGTGGCAGGTGCAGGTGTCTGTTATATTTCTCTGTTTTATCAGAACGGAAATAATCCAAAGACGCGGGCGGCTTTTCTGGCTACACTGCTGGTAATGTTACTTTTGTTTATTCCGATTTATATTATTACATGGAGATCAGGAAGCTACGGGTTAAATGAGCTGCAGATTTCGGAAGACGATTTTATGTATTATTACAGTACGGACCTTCATATTAACATGCTTCATGTAGGAATATTTGTAACTGTTTTCAGTACTCTTGGGGCTGTTATCGATACAGCATTATCTGTAACATCTTCTGTATATGAAGTCTGGACTCATAAAAACGGTCTGACAGCGAAAGAACTTACAGCTTCCGGCTATCAGGTTGGAAAAGAGATTATCGGAACAACGGTAAATACGTTGCTGTTTGCCTATCTTGGAGGAACTATTTTATTATTTTCATACATTCAGACACAGCAATATACCATGGAGATCATTCTTAATTCTCAGTTCCTATTCCAGGATGTTGCAGTCATGCTATCTGGTGCGGTAGCCTGCCTTATTACCGTCCCGGTATCGATCAGATGTATTATTCGACAGATTCACCGTATTGATTCGGAAGAAAAATCTGAAGTTATATAATAGCGTTAAAAAACAGTCAGACCTGTGGAGAAGAATGTGAAAATGTGAAGAGGTTGAATGAAAAAGTAACTTCCACCATGTGCTAGTACTGATAAGTAAAGGGATT